>JAABUP010000468.1_pt1 | contig 89660 bp, 96 predicted proteins | sample 5559201 | NCBI WGS metagenome assembly JAABUP01 (sample SAMN10711887, study PRJNA513373) | rock metagenome | isolation source: Antarctica rocks | place: Antarctica | reverse complement strand
ACCGCGCCCTGACCGCCGCCATGACTCCCACCGTCGCGACCTGACACCCCGACCACCCCGAATCGGACAGCGAAACACGAACCGGTCGACGGAAGGGGTTGACAACACATAGAAGCGTCCACGAGACTCGGGACAACCTCATATGGGCTGACGCAACCTGACAGGAACCGGGCGGGACTGACCCGGCTGTCCGTCTGGGGGTCAAGTGCGCCGAGCGTGCGACGCAGCCACCGAGTAGCGGTAGACCACGAAGCCGTCGCCTTCGCCGCCCTCCTCGACGAAGCCGGCTCGGCGGAGTACTCGTTGCGCGGGCTGGTTGTCGGGCTCGACGCAGCCGACGACGTCCCATGCATGCACGAACTCGGGAGCAGTCATTGCTACCGCGACCAGCGCCGATTCGAGCCCGCGGCCACGGTGCTCACGGAAGACCATGCCCGCGATGTCGACCGTGCCGCCGCTGCTCGGACTCCTCGCGGCGCGCAGAAAGCCAATCAGACCGCGGGCCACTCCGTGCCAGGCGGCACCGAGTAAGGAGATCACCACCGTAGGTTTGCGTCAATTACTGATACGATTATCGCCCAAGAACGCTAGGAGCCTCCAACCGTGGTTCGCCAATAAACTCGGGCGGGCCGTCGCCGGTGAAGGCGTAGCCCACAAAAGTGTCGGATACCGCTGCGAGGTCAACCCAGTAGAAGCGCAGAACTGTCCCGTCCGGGTCGGTCACGTCGACGACCGCCTCATGAGGCCCGCGATCTTGCACGTCGGTGTACTCAGCGCCGAGAGCGGCGCTGCGCTGCTGAACAACAGACAAAGCCTCTCGACTGTTCATGTGAACTGCTACGATGTCGAATCCTTCGAGATCGGGAGCGCTGGAACAATGCTGCCTAAGACGTAGCGCGAATGAGAATCCGCCCTCCGTCGATCTTACGGCCGCTCCTCGAAGCTCATCTTGCTCAATAAACTCGTGCGTCAGTGAGAGGTCCATCAACCTGCAGTACCAGTCAACGCTATTCTGCAGGTCAGTTACGGGAATCTTCACATGCAGCAACCTCGTCATGCCAATGCCCATAGCCGGCTCCTTGACTGGAGATAAACGACAGGTTCGCAGGAGAGTGTGCCCTTGGTGAGCGACCCGCGTCACCTGTATCACTCCCAGCGTCTGACGTGGTACTCAGCGTAGAACGACATTCCGCGACGGGTTGCGCTCGACGGTCACCCTGCGGCGTCGGACCGTCGGACGGGCCTACTGGGGGTCCACTCCATATTGCTGTCGTGTCCTCGATGGCTGCGGTCGCAGCTGCACTCGCCGCGGTCGCCGCTCAAACATAGTCCGACATACTGGTAGGTCACCCCATGCTCGTCACCTCACTATGGAAATGGTGAATCCGGAGGTCGCGCAGCTCTCCGCGAAGAGGCGCTTGCCGGCGCCGAGAACGACAGGGAAAACGAGCAGACGGTACTCGTCGATCACTCGCGCGTCATGTAGGGTCCGCGCGAGCAAGCGGGTACACCCACTGGCGCCCCTCGCGGATACCGGACCCTGACGCGCGCGACACCCGAGCTCCACTGCTCCGCCCACGCCGACACCCAGCATCCTGCGACGGCGTAATCGGCCTACGACTCCCGCTGCCGACCGGCGGCGGTCACGGCCGCCAACGCAGCCTCGACCGTCTCCTCGGTCGTCTTCTTGTCGACCCCGAGACCCGTGAGCACGCCCGCGCCTTCCTCGAGTTCGAGGAGCGCCAGCAGGATGTGCTCGGTCCCGACATGGTTGTGGCCAAGACGTAACGCCTCGCGGAAGGTGAGTTCAAGGACTTTGCGAGCGTGGGAGTCGTACGGGATGAGGTCGGGAACGTGGTCGACCGCCGGGGCCAGCTTCGTGATGACCGTTCGACGCATCGTCTCGAGCGACACCCCCTGCGTGGCGATCGCCCTCGCGGCAAGACCGTCGGGCTCGCTGAGGAGCCCGAGCGCGAGGTGCTCAGGGGTGATGTCCGGGTTGCTCGCCGCTCGCGCCTCGTTCTGAGCTGCCATCACCACGTTCCTGGCCCGCGGGGAGAAACGGCTGAAACCTTGGTGGGGGTCCAGGTCGGCGGTGGAGCTCTTGGGCACGAACCGCTTCTGAGCTGCTTGCTTGGTGACGCCCATGCTCTTGCCGATATCGGTCCAGGATGCGCCCGAGCGCCGCGCTCGGTCGACGAAGTGGCCGATCAGATGATCGGCGACCTCGCCGAGATGGTCTGCGGCAAGGACCGCATCGGAGAGCTGATCGAGCGCGTCGGAGTGCACCGAGGTGATCGCGTCGATGAGGTCGTCCAGCCGGACGGGGCCACTCATCGGAACCGGAGTCGTCATGCGTCAACTATAGGTTGACAATAATCATGTCGTCAACTCTATGTGGACGACGGGCTGAGACGGCCATGAAGCTCTGGCAGGACGGTGAGGTGCCGTGGTGGGAGCATCCTCCGGTGGCCGCTGATCGCAGGGAGGAGCGCGAGGGCGGTGACCCGGCGTGCTGGATGCACGTGGTCTGCGAGCACTGCGGGCTGATGCCCGACGAGGACCCGCCGCCGCAGCGTTGTCCTCGATGTGGAGAGGTACGCGACCGAGCGGACGACTAGATCTACGCCGGTGTGCGCCCCGAACCCGTGAGCACCATGCAGGCGTGTTGCCGTGCTCGAGGTTCTGGCCGCTCGTTCGACGCACTTACCTCCTCTTGTCGCGGTAGGTGAGGAAGCGACCTCCGACGGCGGCGGATCCCGCCAGGAGACCGCAGGCGCTGTACATGTTGCGACCGATGTCGCCGACGCGTAGGTGCATGGCGACGGCGACGGAGAAGTAGGTGACGAGCGCGCCGCTGGTGAGTGCGCCGAGACCAGGAACGATCAGGCCCGCGAGCAGTCCCGCCGCGCCGGAGGCCTTGATCGGCGCGATGGTCCAGTGGTATCTGCGGGGGAAGCGCACGTCGTCGAGGCATTGAGTCACGAACCCGACGGGGACCGCGCAGAGAGCGGCGTCGATGAGTTGCGTGCCGGCCAATGTGGCCACCGGCCACACGGGAGCAACCTGCAGCCGTGTCGGGTGACCGACCTCTGCGCCCTTCTCCCGGGCGCCGAGGTGGTTCATCGCTTGGCCCTCCCTTTCCCATGCGGTATGCGTGAAGTGTCGTCGCCGCGGCGCTCAGTGAGACGAGTCCCATCGAGTGCGATGCGCCTCGTCCGGGACCACGTCCCGGACGCCCCAGCGCGACCACGCGCTTTCCCGCCGCGCCCTCGGGCGCTGCGGGAAGAGCGAGCACACAGGTGCAGAGCTCGGTGCAGAGCCGGCGGTGCGACGGCAGGCCAGGCCGGACCACGAGGTGGCGGTGAGCGCCAGCGCAGTCACCACGACGAGGACGGCCGGGCCGGGCTGCGACAGTGGCAGGCCGAGGAGCATCGCGGCGACCCCACCCGCTTCGCGCCTGGGATGCCGGTTGCCCGCGCTGGTCGCGCGCCGCGATCACCGGCGGGCTCGCCGTCCGAACAGGACGGTCAGCGCGGCCAGCCCGCCCAGGTGACCGTTCGCGACATTCTCGACCGCGCCCTGATTCTGGTCGGGAGAACGCATCTGGTTCGCGTCGATCGCGCTACGGGACGAGTGTCCCGCTCCGCTCGTGCTGCTCTCGCCGCCCGTATCGAGTGCGACCCCTGGGCTTGTACACGTTGAGCGCCATGATCACGAGCAACACCACCAGTCCGACGCCGGGATGGAAGAGATCGCCTCCCAGCCGACCGAGGACGTCAGGAGTCGCACCCCGAGCTGCATCGGCCATCGAGCTCACGCTCGGCATGTGCATCACCGTGACCGCGACCGCGAACACGGTCAGCGCCAGACTGATCACGACCCAGTAGTGCCGGATCAGCCCCCACGGGCTCGCCAACGAGACGACGAGTCCGGTCAGGAGGGTGCCGAGCGCGAGCGGAACGACCGCCGACCAGCCGACGAGCTCCATCGCGATCCAGGCGGCGCGGATCGTCGCAGCATCGTCGCTGGTCCCCGCGGAGGCGCCGAGCGCGAGGTAGGCGACGGCGGCGCCGACCCAGCCGACCGAGAACACCAGGTGCACGGTGAGCGCGAACTTGCGCACCCGAGGCGTGGGGGTCATCACTGCGCACCCAACGACCCGGTGGCCGCGCCCGCAACGGCGGCGGGTGCGAGAAGGGTGCCGGACGACAGGTGGCGACCGGGACCGTGGTTGCCGCCGGTGACGAGCATCAAGATCAGCAAGAGCAGGGCCAGGACGCCCGTGACGATCCCGAACACCTTCACCCACCGAGGGGCACCCGAGGTCGATCGGTTGGGCCCTGCGACGGGTCCATCGCCGGTCTCGGGCCCAGGAGCCGGATTCACCATGGTTGATCTCCTTGGTCATGTCGTGCGCGTAGTCCGAGCGACTTTACGAGACACAGTGTCGCTGGCCAAGCAGTATGTTTAGTCTGAGGCCGCGTCGTACACTTGGGCGGTGCCCAGGCTGTGGAACGAGACGATCGAGGCCCACCGCCACGCGGTACGCGAGGCCACCCTGAACACCACGTGGGCGTTGGTGGCCGAGCACGGGCTGAGGTCGGTGACCATGTCTCAGATCGCCGAGGCCACCGGTATCGGACGGGCGACGCTCTACAAGTACTTCCCCGACGTCGAGGCGATCTTGGTGGCTTGGCACCAACGCCACGTCGCCGGCCATCTCGAGACGCTCACCGAACTCCGCGACGGCGCTGGCGACCCCGCACAGCGACTCGAAGCCGTCCTCGAGGCCTACGCGCTGATCGCTCACCAACGCGAGCACCATGGGCCCGAGCTCGGCGCGCTCCTGCATCGCAATGAGCATGTAGCCCGGGCGCAGCAGCACCTGGTCGAGGTGTTCCGGGACCTGCTCACCGAGGTCGCCGCGACGGGTGGGCTGCGCGACGACGTCGCGCCCGACGAGCTGGCTCGGTACTGCGTGCACGCGCTGACTGCCGCCGGCAACCTGCACTCCACAGCTGCCGTTCGCCGGCTCGTTTCCGTCACCCTGACCGGGCTGCGCGCCACTGGGTAGTTCGCTGTGTTCCTGGGCGACCAAGTCGAGGGTCGGCGTGAACTGTCGTTGAACGCGACGGTCACGCGCACGATCGCCGACTTCGAGTACGCCCGCCGCACCTGGTCGACGCGATCCGCGTGTCGCACACCGCCGGTCGACGCCATCAATCGGGACTGGCCGCCGTCATGAAGCCGGTAATCGATCCGGCGTGCAGGGGAAGGCGTCCCTCGAACGGGTGCTCGGATTCGCTAGGGTCCGAGCTGGAGTGGGGACCGGCGCGCGAGGCCGCTCGCCGGGTAGCGCCCCAGGCGTCGAGGCCAGCCCGCGCGTCGATCCGCGACGCCCGCGCTGCGACGCGGTGTCCGCCACGACGGGATCGCCGTGGCCGCCGCCGTCCTCGGGGCAGCGGCAGTGGAGGGAACGGTGGGATGGCAGCGAGAGGCTGGGCGTGGGCGGCAGCGGCGGCTCTGGTCGGGACGGCCGTGGCGCGAAGCGCGAGGAGCGCGCGACGGGACGACCAGGCTGGTCTCACCCTCGGTTCTCGCGCCACACCGAGGGTCGCGCCCGTGACGACGGTGCCCGAGTGGACGGTGCCCGAGTGGACGGCGCCCGAGCCGCGTCACGCGGAGCCTGCCGACAATGAGCTGGACCGCGCGCCCGGTGACGTCGACCTCGGCCGATCCGACCCTCCGACACCTGTGGCACCCGTGCCCGACGCGGCGGAGACGACCGACATCCCGATGGAGGCCGCTTCGGCCACGCGCCCGATGCGCGCCGTGTCCGAGCACGCGCTCCTCGGGAGTCCGAGTCCGAGGCCGAGGCCGAGGACACCGGAGCAGCCGGAACCGAGCCCCATGACGTCGGAATTGCCGCAGGACGCCACGGCGATCACAGAGTCGATCCTGGTGGTACCCGAATCGGTCGATGCGGAGGAAGGGACACCCACGGACACCGCCTTCGACGCCGAGCCCGCCGACATGGAGCCTGTCCAGCAGCGTCCCCACCCGGGAAGCCCGAGCGCCCGGGAGACCGCGGCGCTGGCCCGCAAGACCAGCCGGGCACGACCCCGGGCGAGCCGGGCCCCGCGCCGGGTCGCTGGGCGTCCCCCCCGCGGGACCGGTTCCTCGTCCTGACGCCCCGCGCGTGCGGGTCGTGCGCAAGGTCGTGCGCAAGGTCGATCGTGGGGTCCTCGGTCCTCGTGGGGGGTCGCCCGATCGGTCACCTCGGCGTCCGGGGTGATCCGGTGTACCGCGAGGTGGACGCGAAGCGGTCGGTCACGCCCGGGGGCGAGCCTCGTCCGCCGCGGCACGGGAGGCCAGCCCGGACGCGTACCGGCTCCAGTCGACGCCGGAGCCGGGGCGACCCCACACCACGACCAGCCGCGCGCCGCCCGCGCCCGTGTTCTGCAGGTCGTGCCGGGAGCCGGCCGGGGCGAGCACGGCGTCGCCGGGTGCGAGCTCGTAGGTGGCGTCGTCGACGTGCATCGTCGCCTGTCCTTCGAGGAGCACGTACAGCTCCTCGAGGGCCTCGTCCCCAGGCGGGTGCGCGTGCATGCCCTCCGACCCGCCCGGCGGCAGGTCCCACCGCTGCACCGCGACGGGGAGCGCGGTCTCCTCGCGGAACAGCCACTGCATCCGCGTCGGCGCGCTCCCGCCGTGCAGCGTGTGGTCGAAGGCGCCGGAGCCTGCTGGTTCCCGCATCGGTGGTCCTCCCGGGCGACGGTCGGTGGTGCAACACGTTGGTGGGCACTCTCGTCAACGCAGCCTTATCGTCGTCGGGCGCGTACGAGGCCGTCGAGCGCGGTGCGGGCGAGGGTGCGGGCGGTGTCGGGGTCGGAGGGGGCTGCCCGACGAGGAGGCGGAAGACGCCCGGACCGAAGAGCAGGTCGATCGCGTCGTCGGGTGCGACGTTCGGTGCGGTCTCGGCGACCTGGGCGGCTCCCGGCCGTGGGGCCGTCGGGGCCGGTCAGGCTGACGCCTGCTGCGGACCCGCGAGGAGACCGGGTGCGGCCGCGGCGGGCCGGGGCCACGGACCGGGACCCGCCGGCACCACGGCCGACGCCCCGGTAACGGGAACCTCGGCGGAGGCGCTGCGGTACAGCCGGCTCTCGAGCACCTGGAGCAACAGGGCCGAGCCGGCGAGCACGAAGGGCAGCACCACGGGCACGAGCAGGTACATGAGGGTCCTTGTCGAGGGGGTGGAGCGGTGACGGCGCGCGGGCGACCTCACGTTCTCCTGTCGTCGCCTGGTGAGACAGGATCTTCACAGCGTCCGTACGGCGATCCGCGCCGATTCGCCGGGACGTGTGTCGACGGTCCGGTCTGCCCGGGCGATGTCGCTCGGAGCGGTCGGGTGGTGCCGGATCACCCACCGAACGGCGGCCGGCACCGCCCCTCCCGTGGAGGAGCGCCGTCGCCGGTCACGGTGAGTGGCCGTGACGATCGGTGGCGAACTCCGGAGCAGCTCGCTTTTTCGACGAGCCACCGGCCTTCGGTGTCCGGGTACGGTCGGCCCGGGCAGCGGGTTCTCAGGGCGGGGAGCGCGGGACGCGGAGGTCGCGATGACGGGACATGCCGGGGACGGGGCCGTGCTGTGGACACCGCCCACCGACTTCCTCGACACCACCGGGATCGGCGCCTACGTGCGCTGGCTCGCTCGCGAGCGGGGGCGCGAGTTCGCCGACTACGAGGAGCTGTGGCGCTGGTCGGTCGACGACCTCGAGGGCTTCTGGGCCTCGATCTGGGATCACTTCGGCGTCCGCGGCGCCTACGACCGGGTCCTCGGGTCGCGGGAGATGCCGGGAGCGGAGTGGTTCCCCGGCGCGGAGCTGAACTACGCCGAGCACATGCTCGGCCTGCGCGAGGACGCCGACGAGCTCGCGGTGCTCGCCCGCTCCCAGACCCGGGGGCCGATCGACCTCACGTTCGCCGAGCTCACCGACCGGGTGGCGCGCGCCCGGTGCGGCCTTCGCCGACTCGGCGTCGGGCGGGATGACCGGGTCGCCGGGTTCCTGCCCAACGTCCCCGAAGCGCTGATCGCGTTCCTGGCCTGCGCGTCACTCGGCGCGATCTGGGCGTCCTGCGCGCCGGAGTTCGGCGCCCGCAGCGTCGTCGACCGCTTCGCCCAGATCGAGCCGACGGTGCTGCTCACCGTCTCGGGCTACCGCTACGGGGACAAGGACGTCGCGGCCGCCGGCGTCGACGACCTCCGCGCCGGTCTGCCGACGGTCCGCCACGTCGTCGGCGTCGACTACGGCAACCACACCGTCGACGGTGCCGATCTGTCCTGGGACGAGCTGCTCGTCGACTCCGAGCCGCTGGAGTTCGTGTCGGTGCCGTTCAGTCACCCGCTCTACGTCCTGTTCTCCTCCGGCACGACGGGGCTGCCGAAGGCGATCGTGCACTGCCACGGCGGCATCCTGCTCGAGCACCTCAAGACCCACGCCGTCCAGCTCGACTCCCGTCCCGGCGACCGCGTCCTCTGGTTCACCACCACCGCGTGGACGATGTGGAACATCGTCATCTCGGCGCTGCTGCGGCGGGCCGCCGTCGTGCTCGTCGACGGGAACCCGCTCCACCCCGACCTCACCGAGCAGTGGCGCATCGCCGCCGAGACCGGGACGACGATGCTGGGGACGAGCCCCGCGTACCTCATGGCATGCCGCAAGGACGACGTGCGCCCCGCCCGGGAGTGCGACCTCTCGGCCCTGCGGATGCTGGGGATCACCGGGTCGCCCCTGCCCGAGGAGGGCTTCGACTGGGCCCAGGAGCAGCTCGGCGACGCCGTCCTGGTCAACTCGATGAGCGGGGGCACCGACGTCTGCTCGGGGTTCGTCGCCGGCAATCCCTGGCTCCCGGTCTACCGGGGGGAGCTCTCCGGGCCGTGCCTCGGGGTCGACGCGACCGCGTTCGACCAGGAGGGCCGGGAGGTCATCGGGGAGCTCGGGGAGCTGGTGATCCGGGAACCGATGCCCTCCATGCCGATCCGGTTCTGGAACGACCCGGACGGCGAGCGCTACCGATCGTCGTACTTCGACGTGTTCCCTGGCGTGTGGCGCCACGGCGACTGGGTCGTCATGTCCGCGCGACGGAGCTTCGTCATCAGCGGGCGCTCCGACGCCACGCTCAACCGCGGCGGGGTGCGGCTGGGCACCGCCGAGTTCTACTCCGTGGTCGAGGACATGCCCGAGGTCGCCGACTCGCTCGTGGTGCACCTCGAGGATGACGAGGGCGGCGCGGGGCGGCTCCTGCTGTTCGTCGCGCCCGCCGACGGGGTGGAGCTCGACGACGACCTGCGCAACCGCATCCGGGCGGCGCTGCGCCGCGACCTGTCGCCGCGACACCTCCCCGACCTCATCGCCGCGGTGCCCGCCGTCCCCCGCACCCTGACCGGCAAGAAGCTCGAGGCGCCGATCAAGCAGGTCCTGCGGGGCAGGGCGCCTGCCGAGGTGATCAGCGCCGACGCCGTGCAGGACTTCGATGCCGTGGAGGCGTTCACCTCGGCGGGGAGACCGACCGAGTCCGGACCGCCCCCGAGCGCCGCGGGCGGCGGGCCTCCCTCTTCGCGGCGCGCCTGAGCGCCCTGGCGGCGGGTCAGCAGACCGGACCATGAGACGGCGATGACGACACCGCGCGACGTGGAGCGCGGCGCGGGATCAGTTGAGCGCGCGCGTCCCCTCGGGCAGCGTGCCGCCGGCCATCATGGCCGCCGCGGCGTCCTCCAAGGCGGTGAGGGCGACGCGCTGGGTGAACGGGCCGGTCGAGACGCGGGCGACGCCGAGCTCCTGCAGCTCGCTCGCCGGCAACGACGCTCCGGGCACCGAGATGACGGTCAGCGTGGTTGGCCCGAACGCCTCGACCAGCGCCTGGATCTCGTCACGCGCGACCACGCCGGGGACGAACACGACCGGAGCGCCGGCCTCGAGGAACGCATTTCCGCGGCGCGAGGCCTCGGCCACGAGCTCGCCCCGGTCGGCACCGGCCCCGGCCTTCACGAAGACGTCGGTGCGGGCGTTGAGGACGAAGTCGATCCCCGCGTCACGGCCGGCGGCCAGCACGGCCTCGACGGCGGCGACGGCATCGTCGAGGGGCTTGAGCTGGTCCTCGAGATTCCCGCCGACGACGCCGAGGGCGATCGCCCGGGCCGCGGTGGCCCCCGCGTCTCCGTAACCGCCCTCGAGGTCCATGGTCACCGGCAGGTCCACGGCGGCGACGATGCGCCCCACCATGTCCAGGTGCAGGTCGAGGGGGATGTTCTCCCCGTCGGCGTAGCCGAAGGTCGCGGCGATGCCGTGGCTGGCGGTGGCGATGGCCTTCGCCCCGGCGGTGGACGCGACGGTCCGCGCCGAGACCACGTCCCAGACGTTGGCGAGGGCGAGGATCTCCGGCGCGGTGTGGAGCTCGAGCAGGGTCGTGGCGCGCGTGGCGAGGTCGGTCACGCCGCGACCGTAACGGCCGGGCCGACGGCCCGGCGGACGTCCACGGCGATCCGCATGGCGAGGAACGTCGGGGACGGACGGGCCGGGCGTCGGTGGCTCGCCCATGCGGGGAGGTCCTCGTAGAAGCCCCGCACGGCGGTGAGCATCGGCGTGCCCTACGAACGGGTTCGGATCGCCGCGAGCAGGTGCTCGAGCAGCTCGTCCCCGGCGTCGAGGACCATCTCGGCCTTGACCGGGGAAGTGGTTGTAGACGGTCTTCTCGGCGACGTCCGCCGCATCGGCGATCTCGGCGACGGTCACCTCATCGAAGCCGCGCTGGGTGAACAGCGGGCGCAACTGTCTCCAGTTGGCTCCCGGCGACCCTCGACCATCGACTCGCGGGGGGAGCCACAGGCCAGAAGTCGAACCTTGACTCAGGAGTCCCCTCTCAGGATGCTTTCGTCCTCTCCTAGTACTGCACGGGAAAGGACCCGGATGGACGTCACGGCGATGACCGCGGTCGAACGCGACCGGTTGGTGGACGTCCTGGTCGACCTCGACGAGGCGGGGTGGGCGACGCCGAGCCTGTGCTTGGGCTGGACGGTCCGCGAGGTCGCGGTGCACCTGCTCATGCCCTACGAGCCCTCGGTGCCGCGCTTCCTGGTCGCGATGGCCGCGGCCCGCTTCGACTTCGACCGCATGGCCGACCGCTGGGCCACCCGCGACCGGCGGTCACCGGCAGCCCTCGTGGAGGCGTTGCGCTCGATCACGGAGCGACCGTTCAAGGTCCCCGGCGCCGGGCCCGAGGCACCGCTGAGCCACCTCGTCCTGCACGCCGAGGACATCCACCGCCCGCTCGGCACCGGTTGCACGGCCGATCCGGATGCCGCGAACGTCGTGCTCGACCAGCTCATGGGGCCCCGCGCGGAACGCCTCGTCGGCGATCTGCTCGACGGCGTCGCGCTCGTGAGCACCGACAGCGACTGGCGCTACGGCGACGGGGCGCCGGTCGAGGCCACCGCGTCGGCCCTGCTCACCACCCTCGGCGGGCGTACCGCTGCCCTCGACCAGCTCCGGGGCGAGGGAGCCGACGTCGTCCGCGCCCGGGTCCGCGCCCGGACGCGGACCGCGGCGTAGCGCCGGGACCCGTCAGGAATCGTAGAGCTCGTCGTAGGCGCCGCGGGCCGTGTCGGCCTGCCGGGTGTCCTGAACGACCGCCCACCGACGGGTCGCGCGGTCCAGAGCGACGGTCGTCCAGCCGCGGCCGTCCTCGTCGGAGAGGTGGATGAGCAGCGTCGACTCGTCGTGCTCCACGCGCAGGCGGTGGCGGGGGTTGGTCTGCTCGTGGAGTCCACGGGCGATCCCGTCCGTCTCGTCGGCCACGAACGACGTCCATCGGCGGCGGCCCCGGGGGCGCGGCAGGCGCTCCTCGCCGTCCGGACTCTCGGGCACGGTGGGCTCCTCGGATCGACAACAGCTCCTGGGCCGGTCTTGACATGATCTGCGGTGGGGCGGCTCGGCGCCACGCCGCACCGTCGACCTCGACGCCGCGTCGTGCAGGGTCAAGCCGTCGCCCCCCGCTCCCGTGCCCAATGGATCGGGCGGGGCAGCGACCGCGGAACCGTCGTCGCGGAGTCGCCCCGGGCCGCTTCGAGCTGCGGGGCGGTGAGGAAGAGGGCCGTCGCGAGGCGGGCGGCGCGCAGGTCGGCGCCGCGCAGGTCGGCCCCGAGCAGGTCGGCGTGATGCAGGTCGGCGCCGCGCAGATCCGCCCCCAGCAGGAGGGCCCCTCGCAGGGAGGCCCCGCGGAGATCTCGGAGCTGTGCCCCCACCAGGTCGGCGCCGGTGTGATCGGGGCCCGGAGGCCCGCCACGGACGGCGAGGCCGACCCGCCCCAGCACCGCACCGACGCGCCGTCGCTCGACGCCGGGGTCGAGGCGGGCGAGGGCGTCGGCGCCGAGGCGGGTGAGCCCGTCGACGTACTCGCGCAGGGCCGCCACGTCGTCGGCCAGCGGCCGGTCGGCAACGAGGACCGCGGCTTCGGCGAGGTGGAAGAGCATCTCGTGGAGCTGGCGCATCACGCGGAACGCCTCGCCTACGGCAGCGTGCGACGCCGGGTCCGAGGAACGGCCGCCGAACGTCACCTCGACGACCTGCTGCCCGGCACCGAAGCAGTCGAACACGACGCAGCCGGGGAAACCCTCGGCACGGAGGCGGTCGTGAATGCCGCAGCGGTGGTCGGAGAGCAGGTTCGGGCACGGTGTTCGGGCCGGCTTGTCGATCGCGAAGTCGGCCGACGCCGCGAACGCGGGGACGACGCAGCAGAGCCCGACGCAGCGGGAGCAGTCGGCCTGCAGGTGCCGACGCGCGTCGGCGAGGCGGCCGGACCCGGACCCGTCGGGTCCGCTCATCGCGGGACCGCCGGGCGGGCGAGGGCCGCGAGCGCGTCGCCGGTCATGCGGTGCACCGTCCACTCGTCCATCCCGACGGCGCCGAACGAGGCGTAGAAGTCGAGCGCCGGCCGGTTCCAGTCCAGCACCGACCACTCGAGTCGGCCGTACCCGTGGTCGACGCACACCGCAGCGAGCGCGCCGAGCAGCGACCGGCCCAGCCCGAGACGACGGTGCGACGGCCGCACGAACAGGTCCTCCAGGTACACCCCGTGCGTCCCGGTCCATGTGGAGAAGTTGAGGAACCAGAGCGCGACGCCGACCACGTGCTCGTCGACCTCACCGACGTGTCCGAAGAGCGCCGGCGACGCCGCGAACAGTGCGCCGGCGAGCTGCTCACCGGTCAGGGTGCACGCGTCGGGGGTCCGCTCGTAGTCCGCGAGCTCGTGCACCAGGGCGACCATGGCGTCGACGTCGTCGGGTCGGGCACGGCGGACGACGGCGCGGGACACGTGGCCATCATCCGCTCCGGGCACCCGACGACCATGACCACCGGGGCAGGGGAGAACGTCGCGGACACCGGTTCGGGCGCCCGCGACCGCCCACGGCGCCACTAGGGTCCCGGGCAGGGAGTGTGTCCGCGGCGGGGCCGAAGGAGGACCGACGATGTCCATGCGATCAGGGGGACGCGGGGGCCTCGTGGGCCGGGACTCACAGCAGTGGGGCTGGGTCGCCGCGTCCGGCTTCCTGGGCATCGTGCTCGGAGTCGTGGCGTTGTTCTTCCCGGGCCTCGCCATCCTCTCGGCGGCGGTCCTGCTCGGGATCGGGCTCATCGTGCAGGGGATCCTCGAGATCACCGTGGCGATGCGGGCCGGGACGGGCGCGACGGGACGCGGCTGGCTGCTCGCGTTCGGCGTGCTCACGCTGGTCGCCGGCGTGCTGGTGACGTTCCTGCCCGGTGGCGGGATCCTGGTGCTGGCCTACGGCCTGGTCCTGTGGTTCGCCGTCGCCGGGGTGAACGACCTGATCGCCGCCTTCTCCACGGCGGAGCACCGCGGATGGAACATCGGGCTCGGCATCCTCAGCCTGCTCGTCGCGTTCCTGCTCCTCGTCTCGCCCGGCACGGCGATCGGCACGCTCGCGCTCTTCATCGCCCTCGGCTTCCTCTTCCGCGGCGGCGCGAACCTGGGGCTCGCCCTCACCATGCGCCGCGTCGTCCGCTGACCGGGTGGGCACGGGGTGAGCGGGAGGACGGGTGACCGCGATCGTCACCGGCGGTGGCACCGGGATCGGCGGCGCCTGCTCGCGCGCCCTCGCCTCCGTCTCCCGCGTCAGGCCGGTAGCGCCGGGCGGCAGTCCCGGCACGCCCGGTATCCCGCGGCGAGGGCCTCGGCCGCAAGGCGGAACTCACGGCGGTGCGCGTCGGTGATCCGGCGGGCGTGGTGGCACGAGGGCAAGCAGACGACGCCGGTGGTGTCGCTGCCGAGGAGTGCGACGCCGCGGTCGGCCAGCGCGGCAAGCCCGTCCACATCGGCGTCCTCGCCGCGTAGCAGCGTCGCCTTCGCGGCCGCACCGAACATGTAGTCCCCGAGCCGGCCGTCGGCACGGGTGACGCGATGGCACGGCACGAGCAGGGGGACGGGGTTGCGGGCGAGGACCGTGCCCACCGCGCGTACCGCCCGGGGTCGCCCAGCCTCGCGGGCCACCCAGCCGTAGGGCCGGGTCTCGCCGGCGGGGATGCGGGCGGTCGCGGCGAGGACGGCGCGCTCGAACCCGGTGGCGTCGTCGAGGTCGATCCGGGGGCGGGACGGCTGGCCGCGCAGGGCGGGCAGCAGGCCCCGGGGGGCGCGGCCGGTCGACGCCAGGACCGGGCGGGCGAAACGGCGCCGGTACTCCTCGCGGAAGGCGTCCTCCCCGGTCGCGGCGTCGCGCAGGTACCGGACCCCGCGCGCCCCGACGACGACGAGGAGGTAGCCGAGCGGTCCGGGCACGCGCAGCCAGCCGTCCACGAGGCGGTCGGTGAGGTCGAGGTGGGTGTCGGTGGGCGCGCGCGGGGCGGCCAGGCGGGTGAGCAGGGGGTCGGTCACGGGGTGCTCCTCTCGGAGAGGGCCGCCCGCAGGCGGGCGAGGCCGCGGGAGACGTGGGACTTGACGGTGCCCTCGGGGCACCGGAGAGCGGCCGCGACCTCGGCCACCGGGAGATCGGCGACGTGGCGCAGCACGACCGCCGATCGCTGGACCTCGGGCAGGGTGGCGAGCGCCCCGGCCAGGTCGGGATCGGCCTCCGCCTGTTCCTCGACCGTGCGGCCGGGGGCGGGCCGGTCGGTGAGGGCGTCGTCGCTCATGGTCGGGCGGCGCGCGGCGGCGCGGGCGTCGTTGCGGCGGACGTTGAGCAGGATGGTCACCAGCCAGGACCGCACCTCGAGGGCGCGAATGCGGTCGGCGTCGTAGGTGCGCAGCGCCCGGTAGGCCCGCAGCAACGCCTCGGCCGCGAGGTCCTCGGCGTCGGCGCGGGCGCCGGTGGTGCGGAGGGCGACCCCGAACAGCAGTCCCTGGTGGCGGCGCACGAGCGCGGCGAACCCGGCGTCAAGGTCGTCGACGAGCGCCCGGGCGAGGTCGGGATCGGTGGTGAGCGGTGCGGGGGTACTCACGGCGGAGAGAACACGGGAACGCGCCCTGCGGTTGCGGGGCTCAGGTCCGGGCGCGACGGCCCGGTCAGCGCGTCCTCCGCCCCTCGCGGAGCGCCTCGACCGTGCGGGCGAGGCGGTTCGCCCGCGTCTCGGCCCGCTTGGCGTCCTCCACCCAGCGCACCCACTCCTTGCGGTGCGACGCGGCGAGCGCGTCGAAGGACGTCCGGGCCGCCTCATCGGCGGTCAGCGCCTCGGCGAGGTCGGCCGGTGGCTCGACGAGGCGCGGCGTGGAGTCCAGGGCGAGGTCGACCTCGACGGTGTCCCCGGCCGCGACACCCGCCGCGGCGCGGTTCTCCGCCGACAGCGGGACGAGGAAACGGCCGTCGCGGACGGCGACCGTGCTCGGGTAGGAGTGGCCGCCGACGGTGACGCGGACCGCCGGCCGCCGTCCACCGCCGAGCGCCTCGACGACCCCGTCGGGGACGGGCATCCCGGTGGCGGTCTTCCCGCCGAGCACCACGCTCGTGGAGAACCTCATGCGGCGCAGTATGGCCCGCTGCCGCGCCTCCGATCGGGTTCGTCCACGACCCCGGCGTGGTCGGTGCGCGATCCTCGGCGGATGGACGAACAGCGGGCGGTCGTGACGGTCGACCGGGACGGGCTCGTCACCGCGTGGAACGCCGCGGCGACCGCGCTGTTCGGCCACCCCGCCGCCGACGTCGTGGGTCGCGACGTCGCCCTGCTCGTCCCCGAAGAGCTACGCGACGCCCACCGGCGCGGGTTCCACGCCGCCATCGCCGGCGGTCCGACGCGGCTCGAGGGACGCGGCGCGCACCTGCCCGTGCGCTGCGCCGACGGCGCGGTGCAGACCTTCCCGGCTCGCTTCACCGTCCTGCGCGACGCCGACGGCGCGCCGGTCGGAGCGGCCGCGGCCTACGGCCCGTCGACGGGTGCCGCCCCGTTCACCGCGGTCGGGTCGGCGCCGCCGCCGGTCCGCCGGGTGGTCGCCGATCTGCCCGTCGCCGATCCCGCGGTCGACGGGCCCTTCTGGTCCGACCTGCTCGGGCTCGAGCCGGTGTTCGACCTCGGGTGGGTGGTGGCGCACCAGGCGGGGACGGCGCAGGTTCAGCTCGTGTCCCGGGACGCGACGGCACCCGCGGATCCGGCGGTCTCGGTGGAGGTCGACGGCGTCGGCACCGTGGTCGCGATCCACGCCGACGCCGTCCGCGCCGGATACGAGATCGTGCACCCGCTCACGGACGAGCCGTGGGGCGTCCGGCGATTCTTCGTCCGCACGCCGGGGGGCGTGGTGGTGAACGTCCTGGCCCACCTGCCGCACGAGGGCTGAGCGTTCGTCGGACGGCGACTACCCTGTGAGGTGTGCTCACGGAGAGGTTGCGCGGCGACCTGAGGACCGCGATGAAGGCCCGCGACCAGGTCCGGGTGTCGACGCTGCGGATGGCGCTCACCGCGATCACCACCGAGGAGGCGGCCGGGACGAGCCACCGCGAGCTCTCCGACGACGAGGTCGTCGCCGTCCTGGGGCGGGAGAGCAAGAAGCGCCGAGAGTCGGCCGAGGCCTTCGACGGGGCGGGGCGCACCGAGCTCGCCGAGCGCGAGCGCGCCGAGCAAGCCGTGCTCGCCGAGTACCTGCCCACCCCCCTGACGGACGAGGAGCTGTCGACGATGGTGGCCGCGGCGATCAGCGAGACGGCCGCGGCCGGGCACCGGCAGATGGGCGCGGTCATGCGGATCGTGCAGCCCCAGGTGGCGGGGCGGGCCGACGGCCGCCGGGTCTCCGTCGAGGTCAAGCGACAGCTGGGCTGATCGCGGTGGGGTGCGGCCCCGGTGGGTAGTCCGGGGGGACCAGGGGACCTCAGGAGGACACCGGATATGAGCGAGTCCGACCAGCCGCACAGCGACGCCGAGATCGTGGAGCGCGTCGACGCGCTCGTCGCCGAGGAGAAGGAGATCGAGGGCCGGTCCCCGGGCGGGCTCGCCGGCGAGGACGCGGAGCGGGTGCGGGCGATCCGCGTCGAGCGCGACCGGCTGTGGGACCTCAAGCGAGGCCGCCAGGCGCAGCGCGACGCGGGGAAGGACCCCGACGACGCGGTGGAGCGTCCCGCGTCGGTCGTGGAGAACTACCGTCAGTAGCCGGCTCCGGGGTCAGCCCGGGAGTCGGCCCAGCGCCCGGAGGAAGAGGACCACGGCGAGGCCGAGGCCGGCGACGCCGATCCCGACGCGCAGCACCCGCTGGGGCAGGCGGCGCGCGATCGCCGGCCCGATGTAGTTGCCGACGAGCAGCCCCACGGTCAGCGGGAGCGCGGCCGACCACCCGACCTCGCCGAACGCGACGAACCCGATCGCGGCCGCGATGTTCGATGCGCCGAGCAGGACGTTCTTCACGGCGTTGACGCGGACCAGGGGCTCGGCGAGCGCACGGGCGAGCAGGGCCAGCAGGAGCACTCCCGCCGCGGCCCCGAAGTAGCCGGAGTAGACGCCGACGGCGACCATGCCCGCGGTGGAGGCGGCGCCGAGACGGGCGTCGTCGCGCTCGCGTCGCGGCGCGGGCGGTCGCAGCAGCACGAGCGACGCCCCGGCCACGAGGAACGGGACGATGAGGGCGAAGGTGTCGGACGGCGTCACCAGCACCAGGCCGGCGCCGATGGCCCCACCCACGACGGTCAGCGGTAGCAGCCGCCGCGTCCGACGGCCCTGCCCGCGCAGCTCGGGTCGCGAACCGAGGACCGAGCCGATGCTCGCCGTCGCCAGCGCAATGGTGTTGGTCTGGTTGGCGACCACGGGGGAGAGTCCGGCCGCGAGCAGCGCCGGGTAGGAGAAGAGGGACGCGAGGCCGGCCATCGACCCGCACAGCCCGGCCCCGACCCCGGCGAGGACGAGCAGCGGCCACGGCACGGCGTCGATCCCATCAGGGCGGGACAATGCGGGCGTGCCCGACAGAGATCCGGTGCAGGACGTCACGCTGCACGACGCGTCGATCCGGCTCGGCCAGTTCCTCAAGCTGGCCGGGATGGTCGAGCACGGAGCGCACGCGAGGGAGGTCCTCGAGGCGGGCGAGGTGACGGTCAACGGCCGGGTCGAGGCTCGTCGCGGTCGTCAGCTCGCCGAGGGCGACGTCGTCGCCTTCGGGGGGCAGCGGGCCCGCGTCCGTACCTGACGCGGGCCCGGTTGTACGTGCGGTCGAGCGGGTCCCGGCTCGGTCGGGTGGCGCGACTCAGGCCGGCGTCCAGTCCAGCGTCGTGGTGTCGAGGGAGTCGAGCAGGTCGAACTGCGGGCCCGTGCGGGGGAGCTCCCACCGGAAGAAGTACCGCGTCGCGGCGCGCTTACCGTCGGCGAACTCCCCGGGCCGTTCGCCGATGACCAGCGCCTGCTCCAGCCACGTCCAGGCGGCCACGACGTGCCCGACCGCCTCGAGGTAGACACTCGCGTTGGCCAGGGTGACCTCGGCGTCGCCCGTGCCGTGCAGCGTCTTGGTCGTCGTCGCGATCCGCTGCAGCGACGCCTCGAGCGCCTCGGCGTGCCCCGCCAGCGAGGGGATGTCGGCGGCGCGGCCCACCGTCGCCCGCATGGTCCCCAGTAGGAGCTCCAGGCCGGCGCCTCCGCCCATGACGGCCTTGCGTCCGAGCAGGTCGATCGCCTGGACGCCGTGGGTGCCCTCGTGGATCGGGTTGAGCCGGTTGTCGCGCCAGAACTGCTCGACCGGGAAGTCCGCGGGTGTAGCCGTAGCCGCCGTGCACCTGGATGGCGAGGTCGTTCGCCGCCAGGCACCACTGCGAGGGCCAGCTCTTCGCGATCGGGGTGAGCACGTCGAGCAGCAACGCCGCCCGCGCCCGCTCCTGTTCGTCGGGGGCGGTGTCCTTCTCGTCGACCAGGCGCGAGCAGTAGAGCGTCAGCGCCATCCCGGCCTCGGCGTAGCTCTTCTGCGCGAGCAGCATCCGGCGGACGTCGGCGTGCCGGATGATGGGCACCATCGGCGTCGTGACGTCCCGCCCGGTGACCGCGCGGCCCTGGGTGCGGGTGCGGGCGTACTCGAGCGCGTGCAGGTAGCCGGTGACGCCGAGGGCGGCCGCGCCCATCCCGACGCCGACTCGCGCCTCGTTCATCATGTGGAACATGGCGGCGAGCCCGGCGTGCTCGTCGCCGACGCGCCACCCCACCGCGCCGCCCTGTTCACCGAAGGCGAGCAGCGTGTTCGTCGTCCCGCGGTAGCCCATCTTGTGGTTGAGCCCGACGAGGGCGACGTCGTTCACGGTCCCGTCGGACAGGACGCGGGGGACCGCGATCAGCGAGATGCCCTTGACGCCGGCGGGTCCGCCCGGGAGGCGGGCCAGGACGAGGTGGACGATGTTGTCGGTCAGCTCGTGCTCGCCCCCGGAGATCCACATCTTGGTGCCGGTGACGCGGTAGGAGCCGTCGTCGGCGGGCACGGCCCGGGTGGTGATGTCGGCCAGCGACGACCCGGCCTGCGGCTCGGAGAGGCACATCGTCCCCGAGTACCGGCCGTCCATCATCGGCGGCACCCAGGTCCCGATCTGCTCCGGCGTGCCGTGGGCGAGCAGCAGGTTCACCGCGGCCATGGTGAGGAACGGGTACGACGCGGTGCCGATGTTGGCGGCCTGGAACCACGCCAGCGCGGCGCGGCCGACGGTGAACGGCAGGCCCGACCCGCCCTGCTCCACCACGGTGGCGCTGACGAACCCGGCCTGCGCGAACGCTCGGACCGCGTCGGCGACCCCGTCGACGGTGACCACGTGCCCGTCGACGAGGTGCGGCTCGGCGAGGTCGGCGGCCCGGTTGCGCGGCGCGAAGTCGTCGGTGGCCATCCGCTCGGCCAGCTCGAGCACCGCGTCGAACGTCGACCGGTCGTGCTCGGCGAATGCGGGCCGCTCCGTCAGTGCCGTGACGTCCAGCCAGTCGTGGAGCAGGAAGTCCAGGTCGTCTCGGCACAGGATCATCGACACCGGGCAACGGTACCGGCGGAGCCCGTCCCGGTCCGCCGCTGCTCCGAAAAGAACTTGCGCTTTACATGCATCGAGACTCGGGATCGCCGTCCCGGCGAACCGGGTGGAACGACGACGACCCCGAGCCTCGGTGGGAGAAGCCCTGCGAGAGAGGTCAGGTGCAGGGCTGAGAAGAACTGTAGTGGGTCGCGGGACCGGCGCGTGGACCGGAGCAGGAGTCCTCCGTGGAGGCCTCCGGATCGATATCGGGCGGTCACCGCGTCGTGATCGGGCCCGCGCATCGGAGGGGTCGGGGGGACGCGACGTCCACGTCCGGGATGCCCTCGCACGGGCGACGCGGGCCCCGACCTCAGCGTTCTGGAACGCGTGCTCTCCGGCCTGCACCGCCTGTGAACGGCCCCCCCGTCGCCGGACGGGGGGAGGGAAGCGACACCTCGGGCCGCGGGACCTGACGGTTGCGGACGGCGACGACGGCACCGAGCAGCAGGGCGACCATCACCGAGGTCACGACCCACGCCATGACGAGGACAATGATCATCACCGCGCTCACCTCCTCGGGGTGGTCCCGTCCACCATGACGGCATCCGGGCGAAGGACTTGAGCTCTCCGGCCTCGGGTGGCCCGAAGGTGTGACGCGCGGGGAGGATGCTCGTCGTGAGCCAGGCATCGACGACGTCCCCCGCTCCGGCCCAGCGCCTGACCGGCTACGCCCACGGCGGCGGGTGCGCCTGCAAGATCCCACCGGGTGAGCTCGAGGAGGTCGTGCGCGGTCTCCTCGGGCCGTCCCCCACCATCGAGCGCGAGGGCGAGCTGCTCGTCGGGCTCCAGGACGGTGACGACGCGGCCGCCGTGCGCATCCGGGACGGCCTCGCGCTCATCGCCACCACCGACTTCTTCACCCCCGTCGTCGACGATCCCTACGACTGGGGCCGCATCGCGGCGGCCAACGCGCTGTCCGACGTCTATGCGATGGGGGGGCGCCCGGTCATCGCGCTCAACCTGCTCTGCTGGCCGCGCGACGTCCTGCCCTACGAGTGGGCGGCCGAGACGCTGCGCGGGGGTCTCGCCGTCGCCGACCTCGCCGGCTGCCACGTGGCGGGCGGGCACTCGATCGACGATCCCGAGCCCAAGTACGGGATGGCGGTCACCGGGATCGCCGACCCCGACGTGCTGATCCGCAACGACGCCGGGCGCGCGGGCGTCCCGCTGTCGCTGACCAAGCCGATCGGGCTCGGCGTGCTCAACAACCGGCACAAGGCGACGGGGGAGTTGTTCGCCGAGGCGGTCGCGGTGATGACCGCGCTCAACGCCGAGGCGTCGGTCGCGGCGGTGGCCGCCGGCATCCGGTGCGGTACCGACGTCACGGGCTTCGGCCTGCTCGGGCACGCCTACAAGCTCGCCCGGGCTTCCGGGGTGACCGCGGTGATCGACGCGGCCGCCGTCCCCTACGTCTCCGGGGCCCGCGAGGCCGCCCGGGACGGCTACGTCTCCGGGGGGACGCGGCGCAACCTCGACTGGGTCCGCCCGTACGCCTCGCTCGGGGTGTCCGAGGAGGAGGCGTTGCTGCTCGCCGACGCCCAGACCTCCGGGGGGCTGCTCCTGGCGGGAGAGATACCCGGCGCCACGGTGATCGGCGAGCTGGTTCCCGCCGGGGACTCAGCGGTGGTGGTGCGCTGACGCGGGCTCCGGTGTATCCCGGCCGTCTTCCCGCGCGCCCCGACCCGACGGCTACCGCCTGGTGCTCAGCGCGAAGAGCTCGCACGCCGCGTCGCGGACGTCGGTGAACGGCACGTCGTGGGTGGCGCTGGCCCCGTGACCGCACGAGCCCTCGAGCACCCGCATGCCGCATACGCGGCACCCGCCGTGCCAGGACACCAGCACCCGGTGCCACACCCGGGTCAGCGGCGCGACGTCGGCGAGATTGGCGTAGGTGAACACCGCGACCGTCGGCGTCCCTACCGCGCCGGCGAGGTGCCGGGGACCGGAATCGTTGCCGATCATCAGCGAGGCCCGCGCGAGCGTGCCCACGAGGCCGGGCAGGTCGAGCCGGCCGACCACGGTCTCCACCGGCCCGCCGAATCCGCCGGCCACGGCGGCGACCCGGTCCGTCTCCGACGCACCGCCCACCACGACGACCCGTGCGCCCTCCACGGCCAGGGCCGCGGCGACCGCGCCGAGCTGGTCCTCGGGGTAGCAGCGGCGGGCGTCGGTGGCCCCGGGGTGCACGACGACGAGCGGGGCGTCCCCCGGCGCCACCACGGCGCGGGACGCCTCGAGGTCGGCGTCGGTGAGCGCGAGCCGCGGCTCCCACCTCGTGCCCGGCGCCCCGGCCGCCGCGGCCACCTCGAGCCAGCGCAGCGTGTCGTGCTGGTAAGGCATGTACGGCACCCACCGGTCGGGGCGGGGCGCCCCGGGGGCCGCGGCGCCGACCGTCACGCGGGCCCCCAGCCGCAGCAGCAGCCGGTTGGAGTTGCCGCCTCCACCGTGTAGCTGCACGGCGAGGTCGTAAGCGTGGGCTCGCTGCTCGGCGCACCACGCCTCGACCACGTCCGCGTCCGCATCGGGCGCGTCCGACGAGACCCGCACCCCGTGCACCAACGGCACGACGACGATGCGGTCGACCGGTCCGCGCCGCCCCTGCAGCAGGGCCTGGTGGTGCGCGGCGCCGAGCAGGGTGATCTCGGCGTCGGGATAGGCGGCCCGCAGGGCAGCGAGGGCCGGCTCGGCGACCACGTAGTCCCCGAGCCCGTTGGCGCGGAGGACGGCGAGACGTCGCACGCCGGGCACCACCGGGACCGGGTCCGCGGGCACGTCGAGCGCCGGCCCGAGGGAGGGCCCGGGACAGGGCCCGGGACGGGGCGCGGCAGCGGGGGCGGTCACACGGGGATCGTCTCAGGACGGGTCCGACCCGACGCGCTAGCGTCGTGGTCATGACGGGCAGCGAGCAGCGGGCCGTGATCGTGACCGGCGCGGCCAGCGGGATCGGACGCGCCATCGTCCAGCGCCTGACCAAGGACGGATGGTCGGTGCTGGGGGTCGACCTCGAGGCGTCCTCGGACCTCGAGGCGCTCGGTGCGACGCCGCTCGGCGCGGACCTCACCACCCGCGAGGGCAACCGGTCCGCCGTCGACACGGCCCTGGAGCGTTTCGGGCGGATTGACATGATCGTCCCGAACGCCGGGTTCCAGCACGTCGCCCCGATCGCGGACTTCGACGAGGACCGGTGGGACGGCCTGCTCGCGATCCTGCTGACCAGCCCGTTCCTGCTCGCGAAGTACGGCTGGGAGGCGCTGCGCGCCGCGCCCGCCGGGGGACGGTTCGTCGTCATCGCCTCGGCGCACGCGCTCGCCGCGTCGCCGTTCAAGGTCGGGTACGTCTCGGCCAAGCACGGCACCCTCGGCCTGGTGCGCACCCTCGCCCTCGAGGGGGCCGCCGAGGGCGTCACCGCCACCGCGGTGTGCCCGGGCTACGTGCGGACCCCGCTGGTGGAGAAACAGATCGCCGACCAGGCGCGCAGCCACGGGATTCCCGAGGAGCGGGTCCTGGAGGAGGTGCTGCTCGCGCCGCAGGCGGTCAAGCGCCTCATCGAGCCGAGCGAGGTCGCCGACGTCGTCGCCTTCCTTGCGTCCCCGGCGGGCTCGGCGTTCACCGGTACGCCCGTCACCATGGACCTGGGGTGGACCGCGAAGTGATCCGGTGACCCTCCGGGAGCTGACCCACGAGCGGTGGCTGACGGTCCCCAACGCCCTGAGCGTGCTGCGCCTCGCGGGCGTGCCGCTCTTCCTGTGGCTGCTCCTGGGCCCGCGGGCCGACGGGTGGGCCCTCGTCGTGCTGATGATCTCCGGGGGCACCGACTGGCTCGACGGCAAGTTCGCGCGGTTGCTCGACCAGTACAGCCGGCTCGGGGAGCTGCTCGACCCCCTGGCCGACCGCGCCTACACCGTCGCGACGCTCGTGGCCTTCCTGATCCGCGGGATCGTGCCGTGGTGGGTGGTCGTGCTCATCGTGGGCCGCGACGTCGTGGTCAGCGCCGCCCTGCCCCTGCTGCGGCGCAAGGGCTACACCGCGTTCGCGGTGCTCTACATCGGCAAGGCGGCCACCTTGAACCTGCTCTACGCCTTCCCGCTGCTCCTGCTCGCCCAGATGGACTGGCCCGGTGCGGACGCGACGCGGCCCGTGGCGTACGCCTTCACCACGTGGGGGATCGCGCTGCACCTGTGGTCCGGGGCGCTCTATCTGGTCCAGCTGGCCCGTTCACCCTCCGTCGCCCCGACGCCCACGACAGGGTGACACCGACCTCGTGCGAGGTTTGCCGCCCACCCGGCGGCCCCTCTACGCTCGCCGCCGGCGGAGATCGACTCCGGCGACGGTGAGCGGAGGAAAGACCGGTGGTCCCCGAAGGTCTGCAGTACACCGCCGAGCACGAGTGGATCGCGGCCGTCGGCGCCGGGGAGGCGCCGGACACCGTCCGCGTCGGGATCACCGACCACGCCCAGGACCAGCTCGGCGACGTCGTGTTCGTCCAGCTCCCCGAGGTCGGGGCCGGCGTGGCGGCGGGGGAGTCGGTGGCCGAGGTCGAGTCGACCAAGTCGGTCTCGGAGATCTACGCACCGCTCGGCGGCGAGGTCACGGCGGTCAACTCCTCGCTCACCGACACCCCCGAGCTCGTCAACTCCGACCCGTACGGCTCGGGGTGGATGTTCGAGCTGCGGCTGAGCGACCCCGCCGCGCGCGACGACCTGCTCGACGCGGCGGGCTACCAGGCCGTGGTCGACGGCGGATGATCATGGCTCTGGGCGTCGGCGCACCGTCACCGCTGGTCACCCTGCGTCGATCGCGATCACCGGCGCGAGGGAGCGCGAATGGTTGCGCAGAGTGGGGACCGACCCCCGCGGCGCCCGGGTCGCGCGGTACCGTGACGCGCACCTCGTCGCGGTCGGACCGACGGGACGCCGTCGATGGGGTCAGGGCCCGCCCGAACCCCGCGGCCCGCACGAGACACGAGCCAGGCACGCACGATGCGCAGCCGCACACAGACGGAGGAGAACGGTGAGCACAGGCGGTCCCCCGGTCCCCCCCGAGCGACAGGGTGAGACGACGTCGGTCTTCCGGGCCGACTTCCTCGCCGACCCGGAATCGGAGTCCGGTCGGGGGGCCGTCTCCGGCGTCGACTCCCTGCCGTCGGGTTCGGCGCTCCTGGTCGTCAAGCGCGGCCCCAACGCGGGTTCTCGCTTCCTGCTCGACCGCGACACGACGAGCGCGGGACGCCACCCCGACAGCGACATCTTCCTCGACGACGTGACGGTCTCGCGCCGGCACGCGGAGTTCCGCCGCGACGGCGCGGAGTTCGTCGTCGTCGACGTCGGCAGCCTCAACGGCACCTACGTCAACCGTGAGCCGGTGGACACCGCGGTGCTCGCCAACGGCGACGAGGTGCAGATCGGCAAGTTCCGCCTCGTGTTCCTCACCGGGCCCCGCGACGGTTCGGCCGGCGGGCGAGGGGCGGGGCAGGAAGCCCCGTGACCACGGCCGGGCTGGCGTCGGGAGACGGGTACGGCGCGGGCGCCGGAGACCCGCAGGCCGCGGCCAGCATCGGATCGGTTCTCGACGCGCTCCGGGCCGACTTCCCCGAGATCACCATCTCGAAGATTCGATTCCTCGAGTCCGAGGGCCTGATCTCGCCGGCGCGGACACCGTCGGGCTACCGCCAGTTCTCGCCTGCGGACGTGAGCCGGCTGCGGTTCGTGCTGTCCGCCCAGCGCGACCACTACCTGCCGTTGAAGGTCATCCGGTCCCGCCTCGCCGAGTTCGACGCCGACCCCACGGCCACCGAACCGACCCTCGGGACGCCCGTTCCCTCCACCCCCGGCCCTCCCACTCCCACTCCCGCTCCTCCCGCCGCCCCGACCCCGCTGCGACAGGGTCCGACCGGTCCGACCGGCCCGACCGGTCCGACCGGTCCGACCGGTCCGACCGGAACCTTCCCCCGATCCCCCGGACCCGTCCGCCCGCCGGACGACACCGTGGTGCCGCCCGGGACGCCGGCGGGCGACCCCGATGCGGACCCCGCCCTCGACGGAGGCCGTCTCGTCCCGCGCGCGACCCTGCTCGCCGAGGACGGCGTCGACGAGGCCCTCCTCGACGCCCTCGAGCACCACGGGGTGCTGCGGGCCGACGCCTCCGGCACCTACGAGCCCGAGGCCATTGCGCTCGCGCGCACCGCCGCCGCCCTGGCTGCGCTCGGCGTCGAACCCCGGCTCCTGCGGGGTCTGCGGGCCGGAGCGGACCGTGAGGTGGGCCTGCTGACCCAGCTCGTCACGCCGGTGGCCCTCAGCCGTGGCCCGGAGGCCGCCCGGCGCGCCGACGCCCTCAGCGGCGAGCTCGCCGCGCTCTCCGGACGGCTGCATGCGCTGCTCGTCGGCGCCGGGCTACGGCGGGGCCTGCGCCGCTGAGTCGCTCGGTCGGGCTGATCGGCAGCGCACGAGCGGAGGCGGGCCGCGATGCCCCGGAGCGTGTAGCGTTCCCTCCCGTCGGCGGCACGCTCCGGGCGTGCCGGCGGGGTTTCCGGAGAGGGAGGCGAGGCGCGTGAGCGAGATGCGTGTCGTGGGTGTCCGAGTGGAGCTTCCCGCGAACCAGCCCATCCTCCTGCTGCGGGAGTCCGAGGGGGACCGCTACCTCCCGATCTGGATCGGGTCGGTCGAGGCCACCGCCATCGCCCTCGAGCAACAGGGTGTCAAACCGGCCCGTCCCCTCACGCACGATCTGTTGAAGGACGTGCTCGGGGCACTCGATCGCAGGCTCGAGCAGGTGCGCATCACGGACCTGGAGGAGGGCACCTTCTACGCCGAGCTGGTGTTCGACGGCGACATCCGCGTGTCCGCCCGCCCGAGCGATTCGGTCGCCCTCGCCCTGCGGGCGGGGGTGCCCATCCACGCCGAGGAGGACGTGCTCTCCGAGGCCGGCCTGATCATCCCCGACGAGCAGGAGGACGAGGTCGAGAAGTTCCGCGAGTTCCTCGACTCCGTTTCGCCGGAGGACTTCCGCGGCGCGGACACCTGAGCGCCGGCCCGGGACCCCGGGGCCCGGAAACCCTGAAGTCCCGGAAACCCTGAAGCCGAGGTCAAGAGTTGGCCGCGCGTCGCGTTGACCCCCGTCGACGGCCCTCGTACGGTCGCGAACAGACCGGACGCCCGACCCTCGGGCAACCCGGAGGGGAGGCTGGCGGTGGCCGCTGGTAGTGGGCAGGGACCCGGTCGTGTACCGCCCCCGACCGCGTCGCCGTCCCCACCCCCCTCGGCCCCGCCGGTACCGCCCGGTGGGACCGGCTCCGGGGAGCAGGGCTCGCTCTTCCCCGACGACCTCTTCGACGACGGCCCCGACGCCCACGCCGACGGCGTGCTCGGCTACCGGGGCCCGGCCGCGTGCCAGATCGTCGGCATCACCTACCGCCAGCTCGACTACTGGGCGCGCACCAAGCTCGTCGTCCCCAGCATCCGCTCGGCGAGCGGCTCGGGCTCGCAACGGCTGTACTCGTTCAAGGACCTCGCGGTCCTCAAGGTGGTCAAGAACCTCCTCGACACCGGGGTCTCGCTCAACAACATCCGCCTCGCGGTCGACCAGCTGCGCCGCCACGGCGTGCGGGATCTCGCCCGGATCACGCTGTTCTCCGACGGTCTGACGGTCTACGAGTGCACCTCGCCGGAGGAGGTCGTGGACCTGCTGCGCGGCGGACAGGGCGTCTTCGGCATCGCCGTGGGCGGTGCGATGCGCGAGATCTCGGGCACCATCGCCCACTTCCCGGGTGAGCGGGCCGACGCCGGCTCGGTCGATCCGGCCCCCGAGGACGAGCTCGCCGCGGCGCGGCGCCATCGGGGGACGCGCTCGGCCGTGTGAATCCGGTAGGGTCCGCGTGTCGGTCTTGGACTCCACGCGGGAGAGCCCTGCACACAGAAGCCTCTGGGCGCAGGCGCCGAAGGAGCAACTCCTCCCCGGAATCTCTCAGGCATCGAGTACCGCGCGGACGAGACGACCTCTGGAGAGCGGTGTGACGGGCCCTCCGGGCCCGGAGCACCCGCCGATGGTGCAAGCCGGCGAGGTCCTTCACGGGGCGCCGGTGAAGCTCTCAGGCGCCCGCACCGCCGCGGGTAGTGGCAGAGGGGGAGGGAACCGCGGAGGACGGTGACGTCCGCCGCGGGGACCGCGTCCCGCCCTGCCCCGGAGGCCCGCCGTGACCGACCGCTCCACTCCCGACCGCCACTCCCTCGCTGTGCTCGAGCACGGCGTCCCCTTCACCAACCGCCACATCGGTCCGGACGCCGCCGAGCTCGCCCGGATGCTGGAAACGATCGGCGTCGGGTCGCTCGAGGAGCTGGCCGACCGGGCGATGCCTGCCACCATCCGCTCCGACCCCGCCGACTGGGGCAGCGCGGGCCCGAACGACCAGGCGTCGCCGCCCGCGGCCACCGAGTCGCAGGTCCTCGCCGAGCTGCGCGCCCTCGCCGCGTCGAACACGACGCTGGTCCCGATGCTCGGGCTCGGCTACCACGGCACCGTCACCCCGCCGGTGATCCGCCGCAACGTCCTCGAGGACCCGGCCTGGTACACCGCCTACACCCCGTACCAGCCCGAGATCAGCCAGGGCCGGCTCGAGGCGCTGCTCAACTTCCAGACCGTCGTCTGCGATCTCACGGGCCTCGACGTGGCCGGGGCGTCCATGCTCGACGAGTCCACCGCCGCCGCCGAGGCGATGCTGCTGCTGCGCCGTGCGTCGAAGAAGGACGACCGCTGCTCGCGTTTCCTGGTCGACGCCGACACGCTGCCGCAGACGATCGCGGTGCTCCGCACGCGCGCGAAGTCGCTGGGCATCGCGGTCGAGCTGGTCGACGCGACGGCGCCGCTGCCGGCCGCGTCCGAACAGGGGGGCGACTTCTTCGGCCTCCTGCTCGCCGCCCCCGGCGCCTCCGGCGCCGTCCGCGACCACACCGCGGTCGTCGCCGCCGCCCACGAGCGCGGCGCCGCCGTCGTCGCCGCCTGCGACCTGCTCGCGGCGACGATGATCACCCCGCCCGGGGAGTGGGGCGCCGACGTCGCCGTCGGCTCGACGCAACGCCTCGGCGTGCCGCTCGGCTTCGGCGGCCCGCACGCCGGCTTCCTCGCCGTCCGCCAGAAGCTGGCGCGCCAGCTGCCCGGTCGGCTCGTCGGGACGTCGATCGACGCCGCCGGCAACCCCGCGCACCGTCTCGCGCTGCAGACCCGCGAGCAGCACATCCGCCGTGACAAGGCCACCAGCAACATCTGCACGGCCCAGGTCCTGCTCGCGGTCATCGCGTCGATGTACGCGGTGCACCACGGCCCGGCCGGCCTGCGCGCCATCGCCGAGCGCACCCACCGGATGGCGGCGGTCCTGGCCGCGGGTCTGATCAAGGGAGGCGTCGAGGTCGTCCACGACGGCTTCTTCGACACCGTGCTCGTGCGGGTGCCGGGTCGCGCGTCCCGGGCCGTTGCCGCCTGCCGCGGCGAGGGCCTGTTGGTGCGCGAGGCCGACGCCGACCACGTGGGCGTGTCGTGCTCCGAGCAGACCACCCGGGCGCACCTCACCGCCGTCTGGCGTGCGTTGGGCATCGAGCGCGTCCAGGTCGAGGATCTCGACGCCGCGACCGGCGACGCCGTCCCCGACGGCTTGGAGCGGACGTCGTCGTACCTGACGCACCCGGTGTTCCACCACCACCGCAGCGAGACCGCCCTGCTGCGCTACCTGCGGCGGCTCTCGGACTCCGACGTCGCGCTCGACCGGAGCATGATCCCGCTGGGCTCCTGCACGATGAAGCTCAACGCCACCGCGGAGATGGAGCCGATCACCTACCCCGGCTTCGCTGAGCTGCACCCGTTCGCCCCGGAGTCCGACGCCCCCGGGATGCTGCGGGTGATCCGCGACCTCGAGGCGTGGCTGGTGCACCTCACCGGCTACCACGCGGTGTCGCTGCAGCCGAACGCCGGCTCGCAGGGCGAGCTCGCGGGGCTGCTCGCGATCCGGGCGTACCACCGCTCGCGCGGGGACCTCCAGCGCGACGTCTGCATCATCCCGTCCTCGGCCCACGGCACCAACGCCGCCTCGGCCATCTCCGCCGGGATGCGGGTGAAGGTGGTGACGACGACGACGTCGGGCGACGTCGACGCCCACGACCTGCGCCGGGTCATCGACGAGGCCGGGGACGCCCTGTCCGCGATCATGATCACCTACCCCTCTACCCACGGCGTCTACGAGGCCGGGGTCACCGAGGTCTGCGCGATGGTCCACGACGCCGGCGGCCAGGTGTACGTCGACGGTGCGAACCTCAACGCCCTGGTCGGGCTCGCCCGGCCGGGCCGCTTCGGCGCGGACGTCAGCCACCTCAACCTGCACAAGACGTTCTGCATCCCCCACGGCGGTGGTGGGCCCGGGGTGGGACCGGTCGGCGCCGCCGAGCACCTTGCGCCGTTCCTGCCCAGTCACCCGGCCCAGCCGTCGGCGGGCCCGGCGACCGGTGTCGGCCCGGTCTCGGGGGCGCCGTGGGGGTCGGCCTCGATCCTGCCCATCTCGTGGGCCTACGTGCGGCTGATGGGGGTCGACGGGCTGCGGCGCGCGACCCTCACCGCCGTGGCGGCGGCGAACTACGTCGCCGCCCGGCTGCGCGACTCCTACCCGGTGCTCTACGCCGGGGCCGACGGCTTCGTCGCCCACGAGGCGATCCTCGACCTGCGGCCGCTGACCAAGCGCTCGGGGATCACCGTCGACGACGTGGCCAAGCGCCTCGCCGACTACGGCTTCCACGCTCCGACGATGTCGTTCCCGGTCGCGGGGACGCTCATGGTCGAGCCGACCGAGTCCGAGGACCTGCGCGAGATCGACCGCTTCTGCGACGCGATGATCGCGATCCGGGCCGAGGCCGCGCGGGTGGAGTCGGGGGAGTGGCCCGCCGACGACAACCCCCTCGTCCACGCCCCGTTCACCGCGCGCTCGGTGCTCGGCGCGGAGTGGTCACACGCCTACACCCGCGAGGAGGCGGCGTTCCCGGCCGCCGGGCGCGCCGACAAGATCTGGCCGCCGGTCCGCCGGATCGACGCCGCCCACGGCGACCGCCACCTCGTCTGCTCCTGCCCACCGCTGGAGGAGCTCGCGGAGTCGTAGCGCCGGGTTCATCACCCGCTCGCAGCGGTACCGCCGTCGGTGAGGGCGGCGACCGCGGCGCGCACCTCGGCCAGCGTGACACCCCGCGCCGCGAGCAGGCGTTGCGCGGTCCCGGTGCCCGGATGGAGCAGCCCCAGGAGGACGTGCTCGGTGCCCAGGTGACGCCCGCCGCCCAGGACCGCCTCGCGGAGGGTGAGCTCGAGCACCTTTTTCGCCTCGCGGTCGAACGGGATGCGTGCCCAGGTCCGGCCCCGGCGCGCACCGCCCGCGGCCCGGGTACCCTCCAGGGCTCCTGGGCCGAATGCGCCCTCGACCCGCGCGCGGACCTCGTCGAGATCGATACCGAGGTCCGCGAGGGCGTCGCGGTCGGGCAGCTCCGAGGCCGCCCGGACGGTGCCGAGGTCGCGCTCGACGCCCGCAGCGTCGACTCCGCGCTCGCGCAGGAGGGCCGCGCCGAGGGCATCCGGTACTCGGCAGAGCGCGAGCAGCAGATGCTCGGAAGCGATCCGATCGTCGGCGCGCTCGCGGGCGTCCTCCTGCGCGAGGATCACGACGCGGCGCGCGGTCTCGGTGAAGCGTTCGAACATGGTGGTCTCCCCTAGAGGCCGTGGTGGCGGTACTTCTGGTGCACCGCCTGTCGGGTGATGCCCAGGGCGTCGGCGACCTGCTGCCACGTCCAACCCAAGGCGCGGGCCCGGGCGACCTGCAGCTCCTCGAGCGAGTCGGCGAGCACCCGCAGGGAGGCGACGGCCCGGAGTCCTACCGCCGGGTCCTCCGCGGACGCCGACGTGGCCACCGCCGATGCATCGGTCATGGCTGTCAACATAGATTGACGGTGCGGACCGTGTCAATCGCAGTTGACGGATGATTCGCGGACCTGGGCCGGCGTCGGGTCGGTCAGCCGCAGCTCGACAACACCGAGACGTCGGGGCTGGCGCTGTGCCCGAAGGAGATGTGGACGTGGTCCTCGTGGTTGGCCGTGCCGCCGCCCCGGTCCTCCATGCCCTTCCAGCCCGAGCCGGTGTTGATCCTCTGGTTCCAGATGACGTAGCTGACGCCGAGCGCATCCTTGTTGTCGAGGACGCAGCTCGCGATCTGGTCGCCGTCGGTCGTCATCACGTCGAGGGCGTAGCCGGAGGGGTGGTCGGAGGTGTTGCCGCGGCCGCCGACCCCGAGAAGGTCGTGACCGGGGAACACGCACTCGAGGGCGTTGCCCACCGTGCGCACCGAGGACGCGACGCCCCCGTAGGAGCCCGACGCGCCACAGTCCAGGTCGACGCCGCCGCTCCGGGGGACGTCACCGGCGGCGTCGTCGGACGCCGTGGATGCGGCCGCGGGCGCCTCCGGGGTGACCGGCCGACGGACCCGGTCGGTCGCCTTGAGCAGGTCCGACGCCGCCGCGTCGCCGACGCCGACGCCGCTGCCGTGTTCGTGACCGGGCTGACCCGGCCGGTGGTCGGGACCGACAGGTCGGCGTCCCGCGCGGAGAGCGCGACGGCCGCTCCGGCCGGAGCCGGGGTGGGGGCTGCGGCGTCGCCGGGGAGCTGCAGGCTCGCCGGTGCGACGGCGGCGAGGGCGGCGAGGGCGGTGCCGGTGATCCCGACGGCGACGGCACCGTGACGCAGTGCGGAGCGGCGGGGGGAGCGATGACGCGCGACCGCGCGACCCACCGCCGTCGGCCGGGTCACGGCGTCGGCGGCGCGGTGGCTCCCCCCGGTGGACTCGGGCTCGACGCCGAGGCCGGCCGCGGGGGCGTGGGCGCCGCGGGCGGGCGTGCGGTGCCGAGTCACGTGCGGTGCCGAGTCACGAGCGTGGTGCCTTCCGGTCCCGGAACGGTCGGCGGCGCCCTTCGGGGCGGGCACCGCGCGCGGGTCGGTCGGATCGCCGAGGGGGAGCCGTGATCTGACCGTGACCGTTCCGAGACCTACGCTAGGGCACCCGGCATCCCTTCCCGCCGCGCGACGCCGTGCGGGGCGGGGGCGGCGCCGAGCGGTCCGCTCAGCACGTCACGCGCGCGGCGATGGCCCGTCCCAGCAACGTCCCCGAGCGCCAGGCGGTCTCCACCCTCGGGCTGCCCCACCCGTCGCCGGCGACGCCCACGAGGTCGTCGTCGAAGTGGAAGGGGCTGTTCTCTCCCGGCTCGTGTGGTCGGTCGGGGCTCGCGAACCTCCAGCGGTGGGCGTGGGTCCACGTCGGGTGCTCGGGCAGCCCGAGGAGCTCGACGACGGCATCGGTCACCGGCGCGATCACGGCGTCGGGGTCGTCGAGGTGTCGGCGCGCGAGGTCGTTGGTGGTGTGGGCGACCAGGACGGCGGCACCGTCGCCGCGCCGCGAGCCGTCGTCCGCGATCAGCGCGACGTCGGGGTGGCCGTTGACGAACGCCGCGGGCAGCTCGTCCCACGTCCGCCGCGCGAAGCCCAGCGCGACGGCGATGACCGGCTCCCACGCCCGGCCGGCGACCACCTCGGCGGCACGCAGCCCTGCCGTGAGCAGGCGGGCCGCCTGGGGATCGGGCATCGCGAGCACCACCGCGCACGCCGGCTCCCCGTCGACCGCCGGACCCGGCGTCACCGCGGAGACGGTGCGCCGGGTCTCGATGCGCAGGCCCTCCGCGAGGTCGGCGACGAGCGAGCGCAACCCGTCGGGGGCGCCGTAGCGCTGGGGGCCCCGCGTGGTGGTCCATGATCCGTCGTCGGAGCGGGCGGCGAGGGTGTCGGTCCACGGGGTCACGAGGCCGCGGGACACCCAGTCCTGCACCTGGGCGGAGAACTCGTCGTCGGAGGCGGTGAAGTAGGCCGCCCCCATGTCCACGGGGCGGCCGTGCAGCGGGGGGCTGGCGAGGCGGCCGCCGGGTCCCCCCGAACGTTCGAGCACCCGCACCGGCACCCCGGCGGTCTCGAGGGCACCGGCGCAGGCGACCCCGGCCAGGCCGGCGCCGACCACCAGGACGTCGTGACGTACCGGGGGAGCGGGGCCGGCCGGACCGGTGGCGCCGGTCACGTCGGGCGCAGGCGGGTGCTCGCGGACCCCGGCGCGGCGGCGGTGCGGGCGACGTGCGTGCTGTCGCGGACGGTCCCCACGTACTCCTCCACCAGATCCTCGAGCGCGACGAGGCCCACGGTGTGTCCCTCGGTGTCGACGGCGCGCCCCAGGTGTGACCCCTCGCGGCGCAGCGTGGCCAGGGCCTCATCGACCGGCGCCGTCGTCGCGAGCTGCGGGAGCGTGCGCACCCGTTCCGCGGGCACGGCCTCGTCGGGTTCGCCGTCGAGGTCGAGGATGTCCTTGACGTGCACGTAGCCCACGAGCTCGACCGAGGGGGCGGTTGTCGTCATCGCCTCGGGGGCCACGGGCTCCGTCCCCGCGGCCAGCGGGTCGGTGTCGAGACGGGGATGGGTGTCGGGGGCCTCCGGGGACTGCACCGGGTAGCGCGAGAATCCGGTGCGGGCCACCGCCTCCTCCACCGCGCCGACGGTGAAGTGGGCCGGCAGGACCGTGAGACCGTCTCGAGGGATCATCACGTCGGCGACGGTGTGCTCGGCGGAGGTCAGCGTCTGGGTCAGGCGCCGGGTCTGGGAGGCGTCGAGCAGGCCCTCGCGCCGCGACTCCGACAGCATCTCCGCGAGCTCCTGCGGGGTGTAGGCCGAGTCCCGCTCGTCCTTCGGCTCGACGCCCACGAGTCTGAGCACGTGGTTCGCGACCCAGTTGAGTGTGACGATCACCGGACGGGCCACCGTGAGGAAGGCGACGAGGGCGGGCACCAGCCACACCGAGGTCCGCTCCGGCCCGGCGATCGCGATGTTCTTCGGCACCATCTCGCCGATCACGATGTGCAGGACCGTGACGATGAGCAGCGACACGACGAACGCGATGGGGTGCAGGAACACGGCCGGCACGCCGACCGGCTCGAGCACCGCCACCAGCAGGTGCGCCACCGCGGGCTCCCCCAGCGCGCCGAGGGCGAGCGAGCAGATGGTGATGCCCAGCTGCGCCGCGGCCAGCATCATCGACAGGTGTTCGCTGGCGCGGAGCACCATCGACGCCCCCGAGACCTTCGCCTCGACCATCGTCACCAGGCGGTCGCGGCGGGCGGAGATCAGCGCGAACTCGGCGCCGACGAAGAACGCGTTGGCGCCGAGGAGCGCGACCATGAGCAGCAGCGCGACGTAGTCGTTCACGAGTGAATTCCTGACGGAGCGTCGTCGGCGGCGGCGCGCGTGATGCGGACGTCGGCGATGCGACGCCGGTCCATGCGGGTCACCACCATGTGCCAGCCCTCGTGCTCCACCGAGTCGCCCACCGCGGGGATGCGGCCGAGCTCGGCGAGCAGGTAGCCGGCGAGCGTCTCGTAGATCACGCTCTCGGGGAAGGACCAGCCCACGACCTCGACCAGCTCGTCCGGACGCAGCATCCCGGAGACGATCCAGGAGTCCGGGCCCGCGCCGCGGAACCGCGCGGCCTCGCCGCGGTCGTGCTCGTCGCGGACGTCGCCGACGATCTCCTCGACGAGGTCCTCGAGGGTGACGATCCCCGCCGTGCCGCCGTACTCGTCGGCGACGACCGCCATCTGCAGCCCGGCGCCGCGCAGGCGGTCGAGTAGCTCGTCGCCGTCGAGCGAGTCGGGCACGGTGGTCGCGGTCCGCATGAGATTGCGCAGCCGGGTGCTGCCGCGGCGCTCCCGCGGCTCGGAGAAGGCCTGCTTGACGTGCACGACGCCGCGGATGTCGTCGAGGTCGCGGTCGGCCACCGGGAAACGGGAGAAGCCCGTGCGCGCGGCGTTGGCCAGGAGGTCGTCGACGGTGTCGTCGGTGGAGAGTGAGACCACGCGCACCCGCGGGGTCATCAGCTCGGCGGCGGCGCGCTCCCCGACCCGCAGCGTGCGGGCGAGCACCGCCGCGGTGCCCTCGTCGATCGTGCCCCGCTCGGCGCTGGTGGCGACGAGCGAGCCGAGCTCCTGGGGCGACCGCGCCGAGCGCAGCTCCTCGGCGGGCTCCACCCCGAGACGGCGCACGATCCAGTTGGCTGAGCCGTTGAGCCCGGTGATGAACCACGACAGCCCGCGGGAGAAGCCGGACTGGATGCCGGCCACGGTCCGGGCCGTCGGGATGGGGCGGGCGATCGCGAGGTTCTTGGGGACCAGCTCGCCGAACACCATCGACAGCGCCGTGGCGAGCACGAGCGCGATCACGGCCGCTGCGCCCACCGCGACACCGGCCGGCAGTCCGACGTCGGAGAGCACGGGGGAGACCAGCGTCGCGATCGCGGGCTGGGCGAGGTAGCCGGTGACCAGCGTCGTGATCGTGATCCCGAGCTGGGCGCCGGAGAGCTGGAACGACAGATTGCGGTGCGCCTTCGCGACCGTGCGGGCCCGCCGGTCGTCCACCTCCGCGGCGTGGTTGTCGACCTGGCTGCGCTCGAGGGTGGTCAGCGAGAACTCGGCCGCGACGAACACCGCCGTCCCCAGGGTGACGGCGACGACGCCGACGAGGCCGAGTACCGACAGCAGGACGTCCACTCCGTCAGCCCCGGGCGGCGCGCTCGGCGGAACGGGGCGGGAACCCGCCGGTGGCGATCGGCCCCCACTGGTCGACGGTCAGGCGGATGAGCGACTTGTTGCCGTCGGTCATGGCCCGGGAGTACTCGTCCCAGTCGGGGTGCTCGCCGGAGATCGACCGGAAGTACTCGACCAACGGGTCGAGCGCGTCGGGCATGTCGAGGACCTCCGCCTCGCCCTCGACGTGCACCCAGGCGTCGTTGAACGCGTCGGAGAGCACGCACATCGCGATCCGCGGGTGGCGCCGGATGTTGGCGACCTTGGCCCGCCCGGGGTAGGTCGACACGAGCAGGCGACCCCCGGCGTCGATACCCAGGGTCACCGGCGAGGACTGCGACCCGCCGTCGGACCGCCGGGTCACCACGATCGCCTTGTGCCTCGTGCGCAGGAACTCCACGAGCTCCGCGAAGTCCACCCTGTCGTTCGTCGCCACGTTCGCCACACCCGCAGCGTACGGACGCCACCCGACAGCGTCGGGGCGGCGCCATGATGTCGACCCGGCCGCAGTGAGCCTCGACGCAGGAGGTGGCCATCCGGGCCCCGCCCACGGCCACAATGTCGGCTCATGAGCGGGTCCCCGTTCGTCGACTTCGACCGCGACGCCTGGTCGGCGCTGCGGGAGGACACGACGCTTCCCCTCGACGCCTCGGAGCTCGACGAGCTGCGCAGCTTCGGCGACCCCGTCGACCTCGACGAGGTGCGGGACGTCTACCTGCCGGTGTCCCGGCTGCTCGACCTGCACGTCCGGGCCGTGTCGGGCCTGCTCGCGGCGTACCGGACGTTCCTGCGCCACGACGAGGAGGCGACGCCGTTCGTCATCGGGATCGCCGGGTCGGTGTCGGTGGGCAAGTCCACCACCGCCCGCCTGCTCCGGTTGCTGCTCGCGCGCTGGGCCGACCACCCCGACGTCGCGCTCGTCACCACCGACGGGTTCCTCCGGTCCAACGCCGAGCTCGAGCGGCGCGGCCTCATGCGCCGCAAGGGTTTTCCGGAGTCCTACGACCGCCGCGCCCTGCTGCGCTTCGTCTCCGAGCTCAAGGCGGGCAAGCCGGAGGTGACGGCACCGGTCTACTCCCACCTGGTCTACGACGTCACCGACGAGCAGCGCACCGTCGCCCGCCCGGACATCCTCATCCTCGAGGGCCTCAACGTGCTCCAGCCGGCCCCGCAGACCGGCGAACGGGGCAGTGCCCTGGCCCTCTCGGACCTGATCGACTTCTCGATCTACGTGGACGCGCATCCCGTCGACGTCCGCCGCTGGTACGTCGAGCGGTTCCTCGCCCTGCGTGAGACCGCGTTCCGCGACCCCGCCTCCTACTTCCGCAGGTACGCGGAAATGGACACCGAGACCGCGACGAAGCAGGGCAGGTCGCTCTGGGACGAGATCAACGGGCCGAACCTGCGGGAGAACGTGGCGCCGACCCGCTCGCGGGCCGATCTCGTGCTCATGAAGGGCCCCGACCACGCCGTCCGGCGCGTCCGACTCCGGAAGTTGTGACGTGGGACGATCCTTGGTATGTCCGGTCGTGGTTCCGACGTCTCCGACGGTTCCCGCGCCGGGCCGCGTCCTCGGGCGTCGGCCGGGTCGGCGCGTGCGGTCGACCCGGAGCTCCCGGCCCGTCTGCGCCTCGCCGTGGGGCGACTGAACCGGCGCATCCGCGTCGACTCGGCGTCGGCGCTCCCGCCGTTGCAGACCTCCGTCCTGGTGACGTTGGAGGAGCACGAGCCGCTGCGGCTCTCCGACCTCGCCCGCCGCGAGTCCGTGACCCCGCCGACGATGAGCCGGGTACTGGCTGCGCTCGACGAGGCCGACCTGCTCATCCGCCGGCCCGACCCCCAGGACGCGCGGTCGGCTCTGGTGGAGCTGTCGGACAAGGGTCGTGCCGCGATCGTCGACCTGCGCAGCGAGCGGACCGCCGTGCTCGCCCATCGACTCGACCGGCTCACGCCGGAGCACCGCGATGCGTTGGAACGGGCCCTACCCGCTCTCGAGGCGTTGGTCGCGATGCCCAGGGACGCCCCGGAGACCGACGCGGAGGGCTGACTCCGCTTGCTCCCCGGGCCACCGCGGGGCATGCTCGCCGCGGCCCGATACCCGCTGCGGCCGATGACCGGCCCCGGCCCCGGAGCGCGCATGACGAGCCCCCCCGATCCCCACGCCGCCACCCTCACCACCGACCCGGTGCTCTTCGCCGCCCCCGCACGCAGGCGGGAGGCCCCGCAGGTCGCCGACGAGCGGGAGGCCCTCGAGGGCTGGCTCGACTACTTCCGCTCGGAGACGATCCTCGCCCTCGACGGGCTCACCGAGGGCGAGCTGGGGCGCCGCGTCTCGGGGACCGGGGTGAGCATGCTCGGCATCGTGCGGCACCTCACCGAGCTCGAGCGCACCTGGCTGGTCGAGCGGTGGGGGGAGCGGGGTCGGGGCGCGCACGCGCCGAGCTACGTCGACGACCCGGGCGCGGGCGTTCGCGAGAGCGGCATCGAGCACTCGGCCACGCTCGTCGCCACCTACCAGACGACCTGCGAACGCGGCCGGGACGCCCTCGCCGCGGCCGAGTCGCTCGACGACGCGGTGCGCGACGACCGCCGGGGCCACATCGAGCTCCGCTGGATTCTGCTGCACCTCATCACCGAGACCGCCCGCCACGCCGGACAGGCGCAGGCCTTGCGCGAGACGTTGCTCGCCGCCCGCCCCGGCCCCGCACCGGGCCGCCTCCCGGGGCTCGTCCCGCCCCCCGGACCCCTCCCGCCCGGGCCGGTGCCGCCCATCGTCCCGAGCGGCCCACCCCCGACCCTGTGACTCACCCGACGGCGAGGGTCAGCTCGTCGTGGGCGAGGCAGACGAGCCCGGTGATCGCGCGTGCCTCGTCGTGCGGGGTCTCGTAGGACCACGCGGCGTCGGGGAGAAGCGTGTCGCCCACGCGGACCGAGAACCACGTCGCATCACCCTTGTACGGGCAGGTGCTCGTGGCCTCGGTGCGCTCGATCGGCACGCGGACCGCGTCGGCGTCGAGGTAGAAGCGGTTCTCGAAGCCCGTCTCGGCGAGCAGCACGGAGTGCTCGGCCTTCGCGACGACCGTCCCGTCGGCCGCGGTGACGGTGACCGGTCGAGTGGTGTGGCGCAGGTCGACGCGGTGGTAGGGGTCGGTGAGGTGCCCGGTGACGGCGTCGTCCTCGTCGAGCCAGCGGTCGGCCGCGGAGAACGGGAGGGCGGCGAGCCCCGCCAGCCAGGGCGTGCCCTCCAGCGGTTCCGGGTAGGACCACACGGCGTCGGTGACCACGTGATCGCCGACGCGGATCGAGCGGTAGCTCGCGTCGCCCTTGAACGGGCAGTGCGTCGAGGTGGCCGTCGGCTCGAGGAGGTCGGTGCGGAAGTCCCCCTCGGGGGCGTAGAGCTGCGGGAGCAGCCCTGTCTCGTGCAGCAGTGCGCCGCGGACGGTGTCGAGCACGACGACCCCGTCGACCTCGGCGCGCACCCGGCGTCCGAACGGCTCCATCAGCAGCGAGTGCGCGGGCCCCGTGATGGAGAAGTTGCGGGTCTCGGGGAGCTTCCGCGAGAGCGGACCGCCCAGCATCGTCAGCGTCATGTCCCCGACTGTACGAGCGGGGACCGACATCATGCGGGCGTGCGCGCCCAGACCGCGAAGAGGGGATCGCGGCCGCTCGGCCGCTTCTGGGACGAGGGTTCCGCGAAGGTCCCGCTCGCTCGGAAGTAGGCCTCGACGATCCCTACGTGTCCGGCGTCGTCGGCGCCCAACCAACCGCGGATCGCCTTCGTCGGGAAGCAGCGGTTGGAGAACGTCACCGCGAACGCGCCCCCCGGACGCAGCACGCGCGCGACGTCGGTGAACACCTCGACGGGCCGGGTCAGGTAGTCGACCGAGACCGTGCAGACGACGGTGTCGAATGTCGCGTCGGCGAAGGGGAGCGTCGGGTGGGTGTTGAGGTCGTGCACCACCACGGTGTCGGCGCGGGTGTTGGCCTCGAGCTCGGCGGTGTTCATCCCGAGGACGGTGAGGTGGCGCGGGGGCGTGCTGATGTGCGACACCCACGACGACATCAGGTCGAGGACGTCGCCGTCGACGCCGATCTCGTCGTAGAACGCGCCCACCCCGGCGATCGCGGCGTCGTCGATGTGGTGGACGAGGCGCGGCGGGCCGTAGAAGACGGCGTCGTCGCGGTCGTCGGACCGGTCGAAGAACCCGGGGGCGGAGAGGTCGGGAGCGGGGGCACGGGGGCGGGAGAACACGCCCGGGGGGTGCCCGGGGTTTCCGACCGGCAGTCGCGGGGACCACTGCCGAGTGCCCGCGCGCGAGCCGCTCGCCCCCGAGCCGGTGTCCCCCGACGCCCCGGGATTCGCCGGCCCGACGATGATGACGCAGAGATGGCGCGACGCGGCGTTCCTGCACTGGGCCCTCGACCCCGCCGAGGTGGCACCGATGCTGCCCAAGGGCGTGCACCCCGACGTGCACGAGGGGAGGACCTTCGTCGGGCTCGTCCCGTTCCGGATGGTCGACGCCGGGCTCGGGCGCGGCCCCGCCGTCCCGTGGGCCGGGACCTTCCTGGAGACCAACGTCCGCCTCTACACCCTCGACGAGACCGGCAAGCGCGGCATCGTCTTCCGCAGCCTCGACGCGTCGCGGGCCCTGGTCGTGGCGGGTGCTCGGGTGATGTTCGGCCTGCCCTACCGGTGGGCCCGGATGGCGTTCTCGGCCGAGGACGGCCAGATGACGTACCGCACGGTGACGCGCGGCAAGGGCCATCGCAGTGTCGTGCGGGTGCATCCGGCGGCCCCGGTCGAGCCGCGGGACCACCTGGCCGACTTCCTCACCGCCCGCTGGGGCCTGCACGAGGGCCACCTCGGCGTCACCTGGTACGTCCCCAACGTCCACGAGTCGTGGCCGCTGCACCACGCCACGCTCGAGTACCTCGACGACGAGCTGGTCGCGGCAGCCGGCTTCCCGTCGCTGCGGGGACGTGTGCCCGACCTCGCGCACTTCTCGCCGGGGGTGTCGGTCCGCTTCGGCTTCCCCCGCCCGGCGGCGATGACCCGCGACGTCATGGTCGGTCCGGCCCCCGGCCCATACCGTCGGTCCCGTGACCGCCACCGCACCGCTCCCGACCCGGCGTGACCGTCCCGCGGGGGAGCTCCTCCGCGGCTGGCGCACGCGGCGTCGTCGCAGCCAGATGGCCCTCGCGCTCGACGCCGGCGTCTCCACCCGACACCTGAGCTTCGTCGAGACGGGGCGGGCGCACGCCAGCCGTGCGCTGCTCCTCGACCTCTGCGACCACCTCGACGTGCCGCTGCGCGAGCGCAACGTCCTGCTGCTCGCCGCGGGATTCGCGCCGAGCTACACCGAGTCCGCGCTCGACGCCGCGGGGCTCGAGGAGGTGCGAACCGCGCTGGAGCACCTGCTCGCGGGGCACGAGCCCTATCCGGCCCTCGTCGTCGACCGGTGTGGGGACGTCGTGATGACCAACCGCGCGGTCGGTGTCCTGCTGGCCGCGCTCGACCCGACGATGCTTGCCCCGCCGGTCAACATCTACCGGCTGAGCCTGCACCCCGAGGGTCTCGCGCGGCACATCCACAACCGGGCCCAATGGTCGACGCACCTGCTGCACCGACTCGACCGGCTCGTCGACCTCACCGGTGACCCACGCCTGGTCTCGCTGCGCGCGGAGGTCGGGGCGTGGGTGGACGGTTGGGTCCAGCCCGCTGCCGAACCGGTGATCGACCGCGCCGCACACCTCTTGCTGCCGCTGCACCTGACGCACCCCCAGCACGGTGAGCTGCGGTTCCACTCGACGATCACTCACTTCGGGGCCGCGTGGGACGTCACGCTCGACGAGCTGTCGATCGAGTCGTTCGTCCCGGCCGACACCGTGACCCGGGAGACGATGGCGCGGCTGGCCAGTCCGTGGTGAGGCGGGCCCTGGTCACCGGGGTGAGCCGCCGGCGGGGGATCGGCGCCGCCGTCGTTCGCCGGCTGTTGACCGACGGGGCATCGGTGCTCGCCCACGGATGGAGCCCCTACGACGCGACCGAGCCGTGGGGTGCGGACCCCGTCGATGCGCTCCGGACAGACCTCGGGGGACCGGGGCCGCGGCTGGTGACGACCCAGGCCGACCTCGCCGACCCGGCGGTGCCCCGGCAGCTGGTCGACGCCGGCGTCGAGGCGTTCGGGGCGCTCGACACGCTCGTCGCGAACCACGCCCCAGCTCGCCCGGTGCCCTCGGCGAGCTCGACACCGACGAGGTCGACCTCGCCTGGGCGGTCAACGTCCGTGCGACGCTGCTGCTGGTCCAGGCGTTCGCCGCGCAGTGCCCGCCCCCGGGGGCGGCCGCATCGTGCTGTTCACGTCCGGGCAGCACCGTGGACCGATGCCTTCGGAGATCCCGTACGCCGCGACGAAGGGCGCGCTGCAGCAGATCACCGCGACCCGCGCCGACGCCCTCGCCGAGCGAGGCGTCACCGTCAACTGCCTCAACCCCGGGCCCACCGACACGGGCTGGGCATTGGCGGACACCGACGCCGCCGACGCCCTCGCCATGCCGTGCGGTCGGTGGAACACCCCGGACGAGGCCGCGAGCGTCGTGGCCCTCCTGCTCTCCGACGACGCCGCGACGATCACCGGCCAGGTGATCGACGCCCGCGGGGAGGTCCAGGAGCTGATACGAGGACATCGTGATGTCGTAGCATCAGCTAGATGCGAACGACCGTAGACGTGGACGAGGACGTGCTTGCCGCTGCGCGCTCACTGGCTGCCGCGCAGGGTCGGTCGCTCGGCGCGATTCTGTCGGACCTCGCCCGACGAGGACTGGACGACGGCGCCGACGTCGTGGTCGGCGACGGCTTCCCGGTGTTCGACGTCCCGCCGGGAGGGCGCCCGATCACGTCGGAGGCCGTGCGGGCTGCGCTCGACGACGGCGATCGATGACCTGTCTGCTCGACGTGAACGTCCTGGTCGCGCTGGCGTGGCGAGGGCATGTCCTGCACGGACCCGCGCACTTGTGGTTCTCCGGTCTCGAGGAGGATTGGGTGACCACCCCCTTGACGGAGGCCGGTCTGCTGCGCATCTCGATGAATCCGCGCGTCGTCGACCGGGCCGTGTCCTGGCGCACCGCGCTGCGCATGCTGGAGGCCATCCGTGCGACACGGGGTCACCGGAGGTGGACCGACGACTCCGACCTCGTGTCCGATGCCGTCGCCCTGCGAGCCCCCGTCGTCGGTCATCGTCAGGTAACCGATGTCCACCTCGTCGCTCTCGCCCGTGCCCACGGAGGGCACCTCGCCACCTTCGACCGAGGGGTCGCCGACGCCGTCCACCCCGAGGACACGGCATCGGTCACGGTGATCCCGGCACGCTGATGCGTCGTCGGTGACTTCCGCGGAACCGCCCCCGGGTCTCGACCGAGGGGTCGCCGACGCCGTCCACCCCGAGGACACGGCATCGGTCACGGTGATCCCGGCACGCTGATGCGTCGTCGGTGATTTCCGCGGAACCGCCCCCGGGTCGCGGCGTGCTCGGTCACCCTCGTCGCATGAGAACAGCACCGAACCCCCGTGACCTCCCGCCCCTGCTCACCGACGACGACGTGCTCGCGCGGGTCGAGCAGCTCATCGGCCCGGCCGTACGGAACGGCACCCTGTGGTTGCTGCTGGTCGACGGCGACCAGCAGCAGGCTCCGATGATCGTGCCGCTCGACGATGTCCCCTACCTCCCCGACGACGCCGTCGACGGTCTCGGTCGAGTGCTCGAGGACTTCCTGCCCGCCCTGGCGACCGACTCCGGCCCCGGCTCGGTCGTGTTCGTCTCCGAGCGCTTCGGGCCGACCGGTGTCGTTCCGGCCGACCGCGACTGGGCCGACGCGCTCGCGGCGGTGTGCGACCGCTCGGGGGTGCTCCTGCGCGGGGTCTTCTCCTCGACGCGCGGTGGGGCCCGGCGGCTCCGCTGACCTCCCGCGGTGTACGCGCGATCACTGTGAGCCCCGACGGGGGAGGAGGACCCCGGCGGCCGGCTGCGTGACCATGACGGGATGTCCGACACCGCGCTCGCCTTCGGCCCGGTCGCGCTCACCCACATCGCCGCCTATCCGGTGCTGAGCGACGTGGTGCCGCGCTACTCCGACCTCGGGGGCGACGGTCTGATCACCCCCGTCGGGCTGGGACGATGGTTCGAGGACGCTCGGGTCGGTGTGGAGCTCCCGGGCTTCCGGCGCCTCGTGGAGGACGGCGAGTTCGGCGTCTTCCGCATCCTGCTCGCGGCCCAGCACATCGAGCGGTTCGCCCCGATGCCGTCAGCGGCGTCGCGGGGTGGCTGTCCCCCCATCCCACCCTGACCACGGAGGCGCCCCACGTGGGGGAGGTCACGGTGCGGGAACCGCCGAGGAGCGCGGGCCGCTTCTGACATAATGTCGCTTATCGGATCGCTAGAGGTCCTGTGCGGCTCGAAGTGCGTTGCCGACGGCGTCCATCTCTTCGGGGGCGGCGGTGTAGATGAGGTCGCCGAGCCGGCTGCGCAGTGTGGCTTCGATCGACAGTGCAGAGGCCCAACCGATCTCGCCGAGCGCGGCGGAGAGCAACCCGCCGGGGTCGCTGTCGACGACCAGGAGGCCGAGACAGACGGGAAGTGCGGCGTCGTTGACCGCGTCCGCCGAGACGATCAGGCGCAGCCGCGACTGTCCTGGTCGTTCAAGCACGGGACGGTAGGACCACACCTCACCGCGACGCATCGGGGCCAGGGTGGCACGCCATGACGCCACTGCTCGATCAGGGTGCGAGCCGCTCCGCCTCCGCATCTTCGGCGAAGGTGGGATGTTGGCGGTACCAGGCGGCGTGCGCGGTTGCCGAGCGTTGCAGCGCGTCGCGCCGCAGCACCGTGGTGACGTAGGCGCTGGCGTTTCCCGCGGCTTGGTTCTCGAGCCATGCCGCCGCGTCCTCGGGAAGCGAAAGCGTCACACGGCGAGTCATACTGATGAGCATACCGTGAGCGGCGGGTGCTGTCAGGCTCTCTGCGTCAGCCCCGTCCCCGTCGCCGGTCCCGAGTGGATCGTCCCCGTTGCCCTGTTCGGCGGCTTCGAAGACCCGAGTCGTAGGCCGTACGGCCGCATTCGGGGCTCCGCTCACCGGGGCGAGGCGACCGGTCACGGCGCTGGGAGATCCGCCCACCCCAACGTTCGAGCCACTCGTGCGCCTGCGGATGCCGTCGGTCGACTCCTCCTTCCGTCGGAACGGGGCGTAGGTCAAGGTCATTGCTGCGACGGACAGCGCGCACCGGGTGCGCGGACATACCGTCGCGCCGGCACGGGGGTGTGACCCCACGCCGGGCCACCACGACGGGGCGTGGGGACTGATGTGGACGCGCAGGACAACGCGATGACCGGCCCTCGGCCCGGCCCGGTCGCCACGGCGGCCGATCGGAGCCGCCCGTGAGACCCGAGCGCCGAGCGGACACCGGCCCGACGGCATCGTTCGCGGCCTTCGTCGCGCACCACGACGCGCTCTCCCAGCACCGCGTGGCCATCGTCGCCCACGCCCTGCGCGTGGCCCCGTTCGCCCTCTTCTCCCACCACCGAGCCGTCCTGTGGGACGCCTGGGGCGATCTGGCCCCCCGCCACGAGGCGGACCGCCTGGCGGTCTCCTCGCTGGTGCTCGTCCGCGCGGCGGGTGCTCTCGCGTCGCTCGAGGGCCCGGCGACGCCCCGCGCTGCGCTCGACGCCGTCCGCGAGATGCCACCGCGGTGGCGCCACCCCGACCCCTGGACGCTGCTGGCGCCACGTGACATGCGGGGCCTGCGCGCGCTGGTCCACCTCGACCCGACCTCGCGCGACCTCGCCGCCCTGCAGTGGCTCGGCGTCGACCCCGCGGCGGCTGCGGTCGAGCTCGGTCTCGCCGAGGACGAGTACCGCCGCCGCCGCGACCACGCGATGGCCTTCTGGGCCCACCTCGTGCGGGGGGACGAGGCGTGAGCGAGGAGACCGACGCGCGCATGGACCAGCTGGTCGCGGCGGCCACGACGCGCGACCCGAAAGCCGTGGAGGAGCTGCTGCGCATCGTGCGGCCCCTGGTCGTGCGCTACTGCCGCACCCGCCTCGGCGGGTACGAGCGGGCGAACTCCTCCCCCGACGACGTCGCGCAAGAGGTCTGTCTCGCCGTGCTGCGTGCCCTGCCCACCTACCGCGACCAGGGCCGACCGTTCCTGGCGTTCGTCTACGGCATCGCCCAGCACAAGGTCGTCGACGCCCACCGTTCGTCCGGCCGCGACCGCTCCGACCCCACCGACGAGCTGCCCGAGGAGGCCGACGAGCGCGACAGTCCCGAGCAGCACGCCGTGAACTTCTCGGAGTCGCAGGTCATGCGCGAACTGCTGGACCGTCTCCCGGAGAAGCAGCGCGAGGTCCTCGTCATGCGCGTCGTCGTGGGCCTGAGCGCGGAGGAGACCGCCGACGCGGTGGGATCGACCGCGGGCGCGGTGCGGGTCGCCCAGCACCGGGCGCTGGGGAAGCTCCGTCAGCTGCTGGCCGAAGAGGCCGGAGTCGGTGCCGCCGGCCAGGCGGGCCCGGTCGCGGGCGGCCGGCACGCGGGCCGCCCGTCCCCACGGACCGGGAGTGCCGGGGGGACACGACCCGGGGCACCGGCGGCGCCCGGTCGCTCCGGCCTCGCGCCCGGGGCGCCGACGAACCGCCCGCCCGGGGGCCGTCCCCCGGCGCGGGGCGTCCGGCCGACCGGCCCGGGCCGCCCGACACCGGGCACCGACGCGCCGGGCCGCGCGCTGCCCGGGCCGCCCGTCCTGGACTGGGACGCCGCCCCGCGCACCGGCGACATCGCCCTCGACCGGCTCCTGGACCTCGCCGACGACCACGTGAGCCGCGTCGCGGGAGCCGGCGCCTCGGCTCCCACCGGCCCGGTCGGCGTCCCCGTCGATTCCCCGCGGGCGCGGGCGCTCGCGAAGGAGGACGCGCGGATGGAGCGCGCTGCCCGCGAGTTCCGGGAGCGCCACCCCCCGCCCGGGCCCTCGTGACCCGGTAGCAGCGGGAGTTCAGTACGCCGGACGGAGCGGGAACCCGGCGCTCCCGGTCTCGTCGAGGCGCACTCCGAGGACCTGGTGGAGCTGGATGTTGTTGAGGTCGAAGCCCACCTGGCAGGCCGGCATGTAGAGACGCCACACCCGCGCACGACCCTCCCCCGCCTCGGCCACGCACTCTTCCCAGTGCGCCTCGAGGTTCGCGCTCCACCCGGCGAGCGTGCGGGTGTAGTGCTCGCGCAGGTTCTCCTCGTGGCGAATCTCGAAGCCGGCCTCGTTCATCCGTTCCACGAGGTGACCGAGGCCGAGCAGCTCGCCGTCGGGAAAGACGTAGCGGTTGATGAAGGGGTCGGGCTTCGCACGGTGGTGGGCATCGGGACGGGTGATGCAGTGGTTGAGCAGCCGCCCGCGGGCACGGAGCCTCGAGTACAGGAACGCGAAGTACGGCTTGAGCTGCCCCTTGCCGATGTGCTCGGTGAGGCCGATCGAGCTGATCGCGTCGAACTCGCCCTCGGTGACGTCGCGGTAATCGCCGTGGCGGATCTCCACGAGGTCGGCCAGCCCGCGACGCGCGACCTCCTTCTGCGCCCACAGCGCCTGGTCACGCGAGAGCGTCACCCCGAGAGCCCGCACGCCGTGCTGCTCGGCGGCGTGCATCGACATCTGCCCCCAGCCGCACCCGACGTCGAGCAGCCGCATCCCCGGCTGCAGGTCGAGCTTGTTCGCGACGAGCTCGTGCTTGGTGAACTGCGCGGTCTCGAGGCTCGCCTCCTCGCCCGGGTAGACCGCGCAGGTGTAGGCCATCGACGGGCCCAGCACGATTTCGTAGAAGCGGTTGGAGACGTCGTAGTGGTGCGCGATCGCTGAGGCGTCGCGGGACCTGGAGTGCTTGGGGTGCTTGGGGTGCAGCAGCCCCGTCGGTCGGCGCTCCTCGGGCGGTGGCGCGACGCGGTGGGTCAGCCGCAGCCGGGCGAGCCGCGCGGCCGTCCGCAGGAGCGTGGCGTGGCTGACGTCGGCGATGGTCAGCTCGCTCATCGCCGTGAGGGCCTCGTACAGGTCACCCTCGACGTCGAGGTGCCCGCTGATGAAGGCCCGGGCCATGCCCAGGGCGTTCGGCGAGCCGGCGAGGTATGCGAGCGCGGTCTCGCTGCGCACGTCGACCACTACCTCCGACCCGACGTCGTCCGGCGGCGCGGACGACGACCCGTCGTAGGCGCGGATGGCGATCGGTGCCCGCTCCCCCAGGACCGGGCGGAACAGCTCGGCGACTCCCATGGCGCTGGTCCTCCTCGTTCGACCTGATCCGGTCAGCCGGTGACGCACTTCGTGTACAGCTCGGGGAGACGTCCGGCCGGGTCGTACCGGGCCCTGAGCTTCCGATAGTCCGCTCCCCCGTACAGCGCGTCGAACTCCTCGCGTGTGTAGCTCGACGTCGAGTACAGCGACTTGTGGCCGCCGGAGGCCATGAGGAACTCCTCGATGCGGCGGTTGTGGTGGTCGGGGGCCTGGCCGGGCCCGAGCTCGGCGTCGGACCAGAACCCGACGTTGACGTAGGTGGTGTCGGCGTCAAGCGGGTAGAGCGGCCAGCGGCGCGGAGCCCCGACCCGGCGCTGACGCAGCGGGCACAGCCACACCGGGCTGATGCCGATCTCGCGGTGGAAGAACTCCAGGAAGCCGGGCAGCTGATCCACCGGGACCTCCACGTCCTGGATGATCGGTTCCACCCCCACCGCGCCGGAGCGGCGCGCGAGCGCCTGGGACAGCCCGGTGCGGCGGTCGAGCGCGACGATGCGCCGGTAGACGTCCGACCGGCGCCAGCGCGCCGGCCAGAACCGTCGTACGACCGGGTTCTGTGCGCCCAGCGCCCGCGAGCACCAGAACCAGTCGGTGTCCCAGCGCCAGAGGTAGTCGTGGATGGTCAGGTAGTCCTCGGCGACGCCCCCGAGCCGCCCGGAGCGCGGGAGCTCCTGGAGCGAGCGGTAGTAGATGCCCTGGCCGGTGTAGTCCGACAGCCACGGTGTTTCGTCGACCATCCGCCCCACCGAGAGGTAGTTCTCTCCCGCGGAGAAGACGGTGGCGTCGCAGAAGTCGACGGACTCGCCGGCCCACGACCGGGTCGCGGTCACCTCGGCAAGTGCGTCCGCGGTCTGCTCGGCGGTGTCGAACCGGACGTGGCGCAGCCGCACGAACGGTCGCACCGGCACCAGCTCGATGCGCAGGCGCAGCGCGTAGCCGAGAGTGCCGTAGGAGTTGGGCAGGCCGGCGAGCAGGTCGGCGTCGGGACCTTCCCGCGAGGTGCGCACGACGCCCCCGGTCCCGACGAGCACGTCGGCGTCGATCACGGACTCGTGGGGCAGCCCGTCGCGGAACGACGTCGACTCGATCCCCAGACCCACCACCGCGCCGCCGAGCGTGATCGTCTTCAGCTGCGGGACCACGAGGGGCATCAGGCCGTGGGGCAGCGTGGCCGCCACGAGGTCCTCGTAGGTCGTCATCCCGCCGACGTCGGCCGTGCGGGCGAGCGGGTCGACGCGGAGAACGCGGTCGAGGCCGTCGACCTCGAGACCGCCCGCCCCCTCGCGGAACCGGAAGAGGTTCGAGGTCTTTTTCCGGAGACGGACCGGGGCGTCGTCGGGGAGGCGGGCGAACCCGTCGCGGACGGCGTCGACCGCTCGCCGGTAGCCGGCGTCACCGTCGACGATCGTCGTGGACGCCGTGGTCACGGAGCCGTGTCCGTCATCTGGGTGCCTCCTCCTGCTTGTGACGGGAGCGTATGCCCGGCTCCGGGACCCGGCACGCGTCCTCGGTGGTGGGGTCGGACACCCATGGACGCGGAGCGCAGCGGAGCCGGACCGTCCCACGGACGCGGAGCGCAGCGGAGCCGGACCGTCCCACGGACGCGGAGCGCAGCGGAGCCGGACCGTCCCACGGACGCGGAGCGCAGCGGAGCCGGACCGTCCCACGGACGCGGAGCGCAGCGGAGCCGGACCGTCCGAGGAGCGGGATACTGCGGGGCGTGGGCGATCTGTCGCATTACCGCGCCAAGCGGGATCCCGCGCGCACCCCTGAGCCGTTCGGCGGTGCCGCCGACGGTGCCGGGGCCGAGCGAGCGGGCCGTTTCGTGATCCAGGAGCACCACGCCCGGCGGCTGCACTACGACGTTCGACTCGAGCGCGACGGGGTACTCGTGTGCTGGGCAGTGCCCAAGGGCCTACCCGAGGAGCCGGGACGCCCGCGCCTGGCGGTGCACACCGAGGACCATCCGATCGAGTACCTCGACTTCCACGGCGAGATCCCCGCCGGGGAGTACGGGGGCGGGTCGATGACGATCTGGGACGCCGGGCACTACGACGTCGAGAAGTGGAGCGACGACGAGGTCGCGGTGACGCTGCACGGGGAACGCGTCGACGCCCGGTTCGTCTTCGTCCGTGGCTCCTCCGACCGCGCCGCCGACTGGCTGGTCCAGCGCCGGCGTTCCCCCGGCACGGCTGGCTCCACCACGTCCCGCCCGCCGGACCCGGCGACGCACGCCCCGACCGTGGTCGTCGGCGGTCGACGGATGCGCCTGTCGAACCTGGACAAGGAGCTCTACCCCGGGGTCCCGAAGAGTGCCGTCGTCGACTTCTACGCCCGGATCGCCGACACGCTGCTCCCCCACCTCGCCGGCCGGCCGCTGACGCTGCGCCGGTTCCCCGACGGGATCTCCGCCCCGTCCTTCTACGAGAAGAACGCCGGGCGCAACGCACCCGGCTGGATGCGAACGGTCGAGGTCCCGACCCCGGGGAGCAGCAAGGGCAGCGAGACCGCCCGCTTCGTGGTCGTCGAGGAGCTCGCGACGCTCGTGCACCTCGCGAACCTCGCGGTGCTCGAGCTGCACGTCCCGCAGTGGCGGGTGGGTGCTCACGGTGCCGTCCACCCGCCGGACGAGCTGGTGTTCGACCTCGATCCGGGCGAGGGCGCCGACATCGTCGACTGCGCCCGGGTGGCCACCCGCATCCGGGCCGTCCTCGCCGAGGACGGGCTCACCGCACGCCCGAAGACCAGCGGCAACAAGGGCATGCAGCTCACGGCGGCGGTCCGGGTGGGCGAGCCGGCCCGCACCTCGGAGTACGCCCGCTCGGTGGCCGAGCGTCTCGCCCGGGAGACGCCGTCGACGGTGGTCGCGGTGATGGCCAAGGAACGTCGTCGCGGCCGGGTGTTCGTCGACTGGAGCCAGAACAACCCCTCAAAGACGACCGTGGCCCCGTACTCGCTGCGGGCCCGGGCGGCGAACGGCGCCCCCACGGTGTCCACCCCGCTGCACTGGCGAGAGGTCGAGGACGCCACCGACGCTCGCGGCCTCGTCTTCTCGCCCGCCGACGTCCTCGCTCGGGTGGCGTCCGACGGTGACCTCTACGCGCCGGTCCTCGGGGAGGGCGGTCACCTCCCGCAGGGCTGACCGGCTGGAGTGAGCCCTGCGCTGCTCGGGTCGCTCGCGTGCAGGGGTCCCGACCGGCCGTCGACGGTCGGAGGGCACACTCGGGCTCCGTGGCACCGTCGTCGCAGCCCGTGTCGTCGTCTCCGCACCCCTACCTCGACGCCCCCCGACCCCGCGCCTTCGCCCACCGCGGCTGGCACCTCGACGACCTCGCGGGCATGGAGAACACGCTCGCCGCGTTCCGTCGGGCCGCGGACGAGGGCTTCTCCTACTGCGAGACCGACGTCCACGCCACGTCCGACGGTGTCCTCGTCGTGCACCACGACGCCACCCTGCGGCGGATGACGGGACTGGCGGACGCGGTGCGGACGACGAGCTGGGCCGACCTGGCGTCCGCGCGGGTGCGGGGTCGTGAACCGCTGCACCGCCTCGAGGAGGTCCTCGAGGCTCTTCCCGACATGCGCTTCAACGTCGACCTGAAGTCCCCGGGGACGGTCGGGCCGATAACGACGCTGCTCGAGAGCGACGACGTCGCCCGCCGCGTCGCGGTGGCCAGCAGGGAAGAAACACGCCTGGACGCGGTGCGGCGCCGCTGCGGTGACCGCGTCGTCACCGGCGTCGCCGCACGATCGGCGCTCGCGCTGCGTGCACGGTCGCTCGTGCCCGGCCCGGTGGGCCGCGCGCTGTTGCCCGTGGGGGGTTCGATGGCGCAGCTGCCGGAACGGCTCGGCGTGCTCCCGGTGGTGGATCGCCGGAGCATCCGCACCGCCCACGACCTCGGGATCGAGGTGCACGTCTGGACCGTCGACGACCCCGGCGAGATGCACCGGCTGCTCGACGACGGCGTCGACGGCCTCATGACCGACCGGCCGGACCTGCTGCGCGAGGTCCTGCTCGCCCGGGGCACCTGGGTGGCGGGTCCGGGCTCGGGCGACGGCGGGGGTCGGTCGCGCGGGTGAACGGAGTGTGAGCGCCGGGGACGCCGGGTACGGCTGATACGGGACCCCTGGAGTCGCCTCTCGGCGTGAGTCCGGTCACGCGACACGGTGTCGTGCGGGATCGCGGAACGAACGTCCGCGCGTCGGCGTTCAGTATCCCAGCGTCCGTTCGCGGGCGCTACTCGCAGTCGAGGAAAGGACCCGCACCATGGCCGATCGCGTCCTCCGTGGAAGCCGTCTCGGTGCCGTGAGCTACGAGACCGATCGCGACCACGACCTCGCACCGCGCCGGGCTTTCGCCTACCGGTGCCCCAAGGGGCACGACTTCGAGGTCCCGTTCTCCGACGAGGCCGAGGCTCCGGCGACGTGGGAGTGCCGCCTGCACGGGGACGAGAGCAAGCGCATCGCCGGCGGGGACCAGGAGCAGAAGAAGGCCAAGCCTCCGCGGACACACTGGGACATGCTCCTGGAGCGCCGTTCGGTGCCCGAACTCGAGGAGCTGCTCGACGAGCGGCTCGGCCTACTCCGGGAGCGCCGCTCCGAGAGCGCCTGACGCCCGCCGACCACGACTCCCGGCCCGGTCACCCTCGCGGTGACCGGGCCGGGAGTCGTTCGCGGACCGCCCACGCCGTGACCCGCCACAACGCCTCGCGGACGACGGCGCCGGTCATCTTGGACTCTCCACGCGCCCGCTCCACGAAGGCGATCGGGACCTCGCGGATCCGCAGGCCCACCCGATGCGCGCGCAGGACCATGTCGATCTGGAAGCAGTAGCCCTGCGAGGCGACGCTGGTCACGGGGATGTCCTCGAGGGCGCAGCGACGGAAGAGGCGGAACCCGCCGGTGACGTCCCGGACCGTCAGGCGCAGCGCCCACCGGGAGTACGCGTTCCCGGCCCGGGACAGCCCCAGGCGGTGGCGCGACCAGTCCACGACCCGCCCCCCGGGGACGTAGCGCGACCCGAGGACGAGGTCGGCGTCGTCCGCCGCGGCGAACATCGCCGGGAGATCCTCGGGCGCGTGCGATCCGTCGGCGTCCATCTGGACGATCCACTCGGTGACGTCCGCCGGACGCTCGGCCACGAGCTGCGTGAACGCGGCGACGTAGGCCGCTCCAAGCCCGGCCCGTGGGCGGTGGTGCAGCACCGCGACCCTCGGGTCGCGGGCCGCGAGGGAGTCGGCCAGCGCGCCCGTGCCGTCCGGGCTGTCGTCGTCGACGACGAGGACCCGTGCCGCGGGCAGTGCCTCGTGCACGCGCGCCAGGAGCCCGGGGAGGTTCTCGATCTCGTTGAAGGTCGGGACGCAGACGACGACGCCCGCACCGTCGGGAGCGGGTCGTCCCGTCCGGGCCCCACCCGCGCCGGCGGCCCCACCCGCGCCGAACGACTCCCCCTCGCTCACCGGTTCCGCTCCGCTCCGCGGGCCCGCGGGCGGGTCCGCGCGGTACCCGTCACCGCCGCCACCGCGGCGAGCCCGAGCCCCACCAGGACCCATTCCGGTCCGGCTCCGAGGCGTGTCGCCGTCGTCGTCGTCGTCCGCAGCGGCACCCGCTCCACCAGCACGCCGGGAGTGAAGAGGGCCCCGGTCGTGGCGACCACGGTGCCGTCGGGAGCGATCACCGCGCTCTGCCCGCTGGTCGCGGCCACGACGACGGCCCGATCGTGCTCGATCGCCCGGATCCGGCTCATCCCCTGCTGCTGGTAGGTCATGTCCGTGAAGCCGAAGGTGGCGTTGTTGGTGGGGACCGCGAGCAGGTCGGCGCCGCCGAGCACCGCGTCGCGCACCGAGGCGTCGAACACCACCTCATAGCAGGTGGCGACGCCGAGACGCACGGGCCCGGCGGGCAGGACCCCCGAGCCCGAGCCGGGGACGAAGTCGGTGACGCGGTCGACCTCGGAGGCCGCGAACACCCGGGCCAGGGGGCGGATCGGCATGTACTCCCCGAAGGGCAGGAGGTGCCGCTTGACGTACTGCGCCGACGGCCCGGTGCGCGGCATCCACACCACCGCGGCGTTGCGGGGCCCGGCCACCACGACCCCGGTGCGGCGGGTCCCGGAGAGCACGGCCCCGACGACGATCGGGGAGCCGATCTCGTCGGTCACCTGCTGGATCTCGGCGCCGGCGTCGGCGTTGCGGAAGGGGTCGATGTCCGAGGAGTTCTCCGGCCACACCACGAGGTCCGGACGCGGTGTCGTCCCCGCGCGGACGGCGGCCACCAACTCGCGCGTCCGCGCCACGTGGTTGTCGAGCACGGCGCGGCGCTGGGAGGCGAAGTCGAGGCCGGCGCGCGGCACGTTGCCCTGGACCGCCGCCACGGTCACCACCGGCCCGGCCGCGCCGCCCCGGACGGTGGTCGCGAGGGACCCGACCGCGAGCCCCGCGACCGGGCCGACGACGAGGGCGACGACCGCGATCACGGCACCACGACGCGGGCGGGCGCGGTGGCGGGCCGCCCGGACGAGCCCCCACAGCCCGGCCCCCGTGAGCACCGTCGCGACGCTCACCAGCGGGGCGCCACCGATCGACGCGAGAGGGGCGAACACCCCGTCGGGTTGGCCGAAGGCGAGCTTGGCCCACGGGAAACCGCCGAAGGGCCACCGCTCGATGAGGGCCTCCCCCGCGACCCACACGCAGGCCTGCCACAGCGGTGCCCCGGGCAGGCGTGCGACCGCGGCCATGGCGGCGACGGGAACGGCGACGACCACCACGAGCGCGGCGAGCAGGAACAGCCATACGGCGCCGACGTAGGTCCCGGTCCAATGGAGCAGCGGCCACTGGTAGGCCAGGGCGAGGACGGCGCCGTAGCCGAGGGCGGCCCGTGGGCGCCGGCCGTCGACGACGCCGAGCAGCAGGGCGACGCCGACGGGGCCCAGCCACCACAGCCCGATCGGCGGGAAGGTGGCGTAGAGCGCGAGGCCCGCGGCGACCGCGCCCAGCAGCCGTCCGGACGTGGCCAGTGAGGGGGCCCCGAGCCCGGCCCGACCGGGCGCGCGTGCCCCCCGCTCGTCGCGGGGGTGCGTCCTCAGCACGTCAGCAGGTCGCGGGGCCGCCGGTTCAGTTGCTCGCAGCCGTCCTCGGTGATCACGACGATGTCCTCGATCCGCGCTCCCCACCGGCCCGGGAGGTAGATCCCGGGCTCGATGCTGAAGGCCATGCCCGGCACCAGGACGAGGTCGTTCCCGGCGACGATGTAGGGCTCCTCGTGCACCTCGAGCCCGATCCCGTGCCCGGTCCGGTGCACGAAGAAGTCGCCGTAGCCGGCGTCGCGGATCACCGCGCGAGCCGCCTCGTCCACGCTCTCGGCGCTCACGCCGGGCCCCGCCGCGGCCACGCCCGCCTCCTGCGCGCGCTGCAGCACCGCGTAGACCTCGCGGACCTCATCACCCGGGTCGCCGACGGCGTAGGTCCGCGTGCAGTCGGAGTGGTAGCCCTCGGGCAGGGGCCCGCCGATGTCGACGACGACCACGTCGCCGGCCTCGAGCACCCGGTCGGACACCTCGTGGTGCGGGCTCGCCCCATGGGGCCCGGATCCGACGATGACGAAGGCGGCCTCGGCGTGACCGGCGTCGACGATCGCCGCCGTGATGTCGGCGCCGACCTCCGCCTCGGTCCGCCCGGGCCGCAGCCACCCCGGGACCTGGGCGTGCACGGCGTCGATGGCGGCCCCGGCGCGCCGGAGCGCGTCCACCTCGTCGGGGTCCTTGCGCATCCGCAGCGTCCGCAACACGGGTGTCGCGAGTTCCTGCACCGCGAGCGGCAGTGCCGCCCGGAGGCCGAGGACGTGCAGGGCGGGCATGTCGGAGGCCAGGGCGACCCGGGTGACCCCGTCCAAGCAGGCCGCAACGAGGGCGTGCGGGTCCTCGCCGTCGACCCACTCCAGGACGCGGATGCCGGCCTTCTCGACGCCGGACCCGTCGAGCCCGGGACGCTCGAGGCGCGGCACGATGAACGCGGCCGCATCCCCGGCTGCGGCGGCGTGCTCCCCGGTCGGCACGACGAGCGCCGACAGGCGCTCGTGGGAGTGCTTGACCACGCCGGCCAGGTACTGCAGATCCGGGCCCGGGGTGATGACGAGGGCGTCGACCCCGGCGTCCGCGGCGGCGCGACGAGCCCGATCGAGGCGGGCGGTGACCTGCTCGGCGAGGGAGGAGCCCATGCGGTCAGCCTAGGTGAGCCACCGACCCCCGTGGACCCGCGCGACGCTGAGTAGATCCACCTCTCGCCCGTCGGCCCGCGCAGCCGACAAGCTGTACGACGTGAGCAGCGACGACACCGACCCCCGCGACGCACTGGACCGCCTCGAGCGCGACCTCGCCGACATCGGACACCGGGTCGACGGTGTCCGGGCCGGCCTGGATGACCTCCGGGTGGCGCTCGAGCATCGCGACGGGCCCGTGGCCCCCGCGGAGCCCTCCCCCGCTCCTCCACCCTGGCGCCCGCCCTCGTCCCGCCCACCCCCGTCCGGCCCGATGCCGGCGGGCGGAGCGGTGGGGCCTCCGTTCCCGCCCGCCTGGCACCCCCAGCAGGCAGCTCCGCGCGCGCCGTTCCCGGCGTTCGCACCGCCCATGATCGGCGGCGCCGGGCCGGTCCCCGCCGGCGGCGCCGGTCCTGCCGGCGGGGTCGGTCGGGCCGCCTCGCCGCCCGGCCGCGCGGGTCTCGGCACGGCACGTCTCCTCGGCATCGCCGGGGGCACGGTGAAGCTCCTCGGCGTCGTCCTGCTGCTGGTACTGGCCGCGAACCGGGGATGGTTCGGCCCGGAGGCCAGGGTCGTCGGAGGCGCCGTCCTTGGCGCGGTGCTCGTCGGGATCGGGATGCGTGTACAGCGCAGAGCCGCTGGAGGGCCGGCCGGAGCCGGCGCAGACCCGGGCGCCGACTCGGGAGCGGTCGCCCTCGTCGGGACCGGCGTCGCCGCGCTCTTCCTCACCGACGCCGCCGCGACGTCGCTCAACGACCTCCTGCCCGTTCCCGTGGCCCTCGTCCTCGCACTGCTCGTCGTCGGTGGTGGCCTGCTCCTCGCCGACCGCTGGCGCAGCCGCGGACTCGCGCTCGGCGTCGTCCTGGGGGGTGATGTGCTGGTCCCGATCGTGGTCGGTTCGCCGACGCCGCTGCTCGTCGGGTTCCTGCTCGTCGCCCAGGCCGCGGTGGTCGGCGTCGACGCCCGTCGCGGCTGGTCTGCGCCCGGCCTCGCCGCCGGTGTCGCGTCCGCGGTGGGCGCCCTCGCCGCGGCGGTCCTCTTCACCGCGTACGGCGCGCAGCCCGTCGCCACCGTCGTCGTCGTGACCCTCGTGCTCCTCGCGGGCGTCGTCGCCGCGACGCTGGACGCCGGGCGGGGGCCCGGACCCGACCGCGGTGGCCCGGTCACGCGGATCGGAGCGCTCGTGGCGGGCCCGCTCGTGGCCGTGCTGGTCCTCGCCCCCGCGTTGCCCCGCGTCGGCGGGTCGGTGCTCGCGCTCGTCCTTGCGGCCACCCTCGCGGTGGCCTCGCTCGTCGTGGCCCGTCGGGTGTTGCCCCCGGCCGTACGCCCCGAGGTGCTAGCCGGCGCGCTCGTGGCCGTCCTCGCCGCCACGGGCTCGGTCCTGGCCGTCGAGGGCACGATCATCGCGCTCCGGGGAGCCGTGCAGGGCGGGGCGCTGCTCGCCGAGGCCCTCGTCCTCGCCGTCCTGGCGGCCCGGACCGCGCGCCGCGGTGTGTTGATCGCGAGTGGCGCGTTCGCGACGGTCGGAGTCCTCGTCGCGCTCTTCCGTGACCTGCCGCTCGCGCTGCTGGCGTCGCCGGGCCCGGTCCGCCCCGGCTCCTCGACGGGGGCGCTCGGGGTCTCACGACCCGAGCTCCTGGGTGCGCTCCCGGTCGGGCTGCTCATGCTCGGGGTGGCCGTCGCCCTGCTGGTCGCCGCGAGCCGGACGGGTCTGCTGCGCGGGCACGAGCCCACCGCGGTCATTGCCGGGCTCCTCGGCCTGGTCGGTCTCTACGGGGTGACCGGGGTCCTGGTCACGGCGGCCCTGCTTGTCTCGCCGACCCGCAGCGGCTTCCTCACCGGCCACGTCCTGGTCACCGTGTCGTGGACCGTGCTCGCGCTGGTGCTGCTGATGCGGGGGGTCCGCGTCCCGCTCCTCCGGGTGCTGGGCGGTGCGCTGGTGATCGCGGCGCTCTTCAAGCTCGTCCTCTTCGACCTCACCGCGCTCGACGGCGTGCCCCGGGTGCTGGCGTTCCTGGGCGCCGGGATCGTCCTCCTCGTGGCCGGGACGCGGTACGCCCGCCTCGTGGCTCAGGCCGGTGGCGAGACGGCCCCCCGCGAGCCCCGCTCCGGTGGCACCCGCCCCGGTGGCACGCTGCGCCCATGACGACCCCGGACGGCTCGGCCGCTCCCCTGGCCCCGACGGCACCGGCGATGCTGCTGGATTCGGCGAGCCTGTGGTTCCGCGCGTTCTACGGGGTGCCGTCGTCGTTGACGGCCGACGACGGGACGCCCGTGAACGCGGTCCGTGGGTTCTGCGACATGGTCGCTCGGCTGGTGCGGGCCCGGAATCCGTCGTCGGTCGTCGCGTGCCTCGATCGCGACTGGCGTCCGGCGTTCCGCGTGCGGGCCATCCCGTCCTACAAGGCCCATCGCGTCGAGGGCGACCCGGCCGCCCTGTCGGAGGGCGTCGGCGGCGCCCCCGACGCCGAGGCCGCTCCCCCGGAGCTCGGTCCCCAGGTCGAGATCATCCTCGAGGTCCTCGCCGCGATGGGGATCCCTACGGCGGGCGCCGAGGGCTACGAGGCCGACGACGTCCTGGGCACTCTCGTGGCCACCGAGACCACCTCGCCGCTGGAGGTGGTGAGCGGCGACCGGGACCTCCTCCAGCTCGTGCGCGAGGAGCCGACCCCGGTCCGCATCGTCTACATCGCGCGAGGGGTGGCGAAGTACGAGCTCTACGGCCCCGAGGAGGTTGCGGCTCGCTACGCGGTGCCCGTCGAGCGGGCCGGCGACGCCTACGCCGAGATGGCGATGCTCCGGGGGGATCCGTCCGACGGGCTTCCGGGGGTCGCGGGCGTCGGGGACAAGACCGCGGCCCAGGTGGTGTCCCGTTTCGGCTCGTGGGACGAGCTGGTCACCGCGATCGGCGACCGGACCGACGGACGGCTGTCGTCGGCGGTGCGCGCCAAGCTCGCGAAGGCCGTCGACTACCTCGCGGTGGCGCCGGCGGTGGTGCGCGTCGCGCCCGACGCCCCCATCGACTGGACCGGCGTGCGCACCCCGCTGCCGCACGAGCCGGCCGACCCGGGCGCGCTCGCCGCCCTCTCCGACCGGTGGAACCTCAGCGGGTCGGTCGACCGGCTGACCGAGGCCCTGGGGGCGCGGACCTGACCGCTCGGGTCACGGAGATCGACGACCTGATCGGCGAGTCCTGGAGAGGTCGACTCAGGGGTCCGGGCGACTCCGCAGGTACTCCGCGGCCCGCCGCTTCGGGGCCCGCGCCAGCCACGCCTCCACGAGCACCTCCTCGAGCACGTCGACGCCGATCTCCTCCACCCGGACGAGGATCGCGGCGTAGCCGTCGAAGTGCGGGGTGGTGAAGAAGACGGCGGGGTCGTCGGCGAGGAGCGCCTCCTTGGCCCCGAGATCGGGGGTGCGGACCCCGAGGGGCGGCGTCTCGGGCGCCGCGTCGCCGAGCGCCGACCGGTCGGCCTTGCCCAGCGGGCGTTCCCACGCGAAGACCTTGCCGGCGACGGCCCAGCCCGGGTTGCCGTAGGAGGTCTTCTCCGCGGTGTCGGGGAGGCTCAACGCGAGCCGCGCGACGTCGTCCCAGCCGGCCACGCCCGGAAGGCTACTCAGCGGGGCTGGCCCACCTCGTAGGTCCCGGCCTCGTCGGCGACGACGACCGGGACCTCCTGGCGGCGTCCGTCCACGGTCGCGGTGCAGCGGAACGCGACGCCGGGCCTCGTGCGCTGGTCGGCCGGGCACCGGACGTCGGCGACCTGGCGCTTCCAGTCGTCGGTGACGACCCGGGTGACGCCCTGCTCGACGGCGGTCGCGTCGAGGACGTCGTAGCGCGCGAACCGCGGACCGACGAGGAACGCGAGCATTCCCACCGTCACCACCGCCACGAGCAGGATCGCACCGAGCACGGCCAGCACCACCCGACGCCGAGGAGCGCGCCGCCCCCGGGACCGCGGGGCGGGCGGCATCCAGCCCTGCTGGGGCGTCGGCGTGACGTCGGCCCAGCGGGTGCCGGGCGGGCCGTGCGCGGCGGGGGTGCCGGAGGGCGGGGTGTCGTCGGGCGGGACCGCGGCGCCGGCGCCCGCTCCCGGCGGTGTGCGATCGGCGTCGGTCGGCTCACCCCGTTCCGGGGTCGGGCTGGTCACCGCCGCATCCTTCCTCAGCTCTCCCCGACGGCGACCACACCCCGCCGAATGGCACGCACGGCGTCGGCGGCAGCCCGCCCGACCGGGTCGCTCGCCCCCGACACGCCGCGGATCTGGTCGAGCAGGTCGACGACCTGGCGGCACCAGCGGACGAAGTCGCCGGCCGAGAGCTCGACGCCGTAGGCGCGCGCGCCGCTGAGCACCGAGCCGAGTGAGTCGCCGCGGACCCAGCGGTGCACCGGCCAGGCGAAACCGAGGTCGGGCTCGCGCGTGCGATCGAGGTGGTGGCGCCGCTCGTCGGCCACCAGCTCCGACCACAGCGCGAGGGTGTCCTCGATGGCCGCGGCGGCGTCGTCGGGGATGCGGGGGATGCCGCCGTCGTCGCGGCGCGCGTCGTAGACCAGCGAGGACGCGGCGGCCGCGAGCCCGGCAGGGTCGAGGTGGGTCCATACGTCCCGGCGCAGGCACTCGGCGACGAGCAGGTCCGACTCACCCCACAGGCGCGCGAGACGACGCCCGTCGACGGTCACCGTGTCCTCGTCGAGGTAGCCGCGCTCGGCGAGGAGGCCGCGGATGCGATCGAGCGTCTGGGCCAGCGATCCGGTGGTGGAGCGGACGCGGGAGAGCAGCTGCTCGTTCTCGCGCTCGAGGCGCTGATGGCGCTCGGCCCAGCGAGCCCGGTGGTCCCGGTCGGCGAGGCCGTGGCACGGGTGCGCCCGCAGCGCCCGGCGCAGCGTCGCGAGCTCCGCGTCCTCGGCGGCCGAGCCCCGGCGTCGCCGCGACGACTCCGGGCGCCTCGGCGTCCGGATCCCGGTCTCGCGCAGCGCCGTCGCGAGGTCGCGGCGGATCCGGGGGACGCGGTGGTCGACCTTGCGGGGGAGCTTCATGGCGCCGAGGGCGGTGACGGGGTCGGGAAAGTCGGTCAGCGAGAGCCGACCGGCCCAGCGGTCCTCGGTGAGCACCAGCGGGCGGGGCTCCTGGCCCCGTCCGGAGCGGTCTACTCCGGGGTCGAGCACCACGGCGAGCCCGGCGCGCTTGCCACCCGGCACCGCAATGACGTCTCCGCTGCGCAGGGCCTCCAACGAGGCCGAGGTCTCCGCCTTCTGCTCGGTGCGGCCCTGCCGGGCCAGGGACTTCTCGCGCTCCGACACCCGGCGCCGCAGGTCCATGTAGTCGGTGAACGCCCGGAAGTCCGCCTCGGAGTCGCTGCCGCCGACGCCCCCGGCCATGGCCTCGGCGTACCCGACGAGGGCCTCGCGGTTGCGCTCCACGCGCCGGGAGAGCCCGACGACGCTGCGGTCGGCCTGGAACTGGGCGAACGACTGCTCGAGCAGTTCCCGGGCCTCGGCGACCCCGAGCCGGTCGACGAGGTTGACCGCCATGTTGTAGCCGGGCCGGAACGACGAGCGCAGCGGGTAGGTGCGCGTCGACGCGAGACCGGCCACCTGCGCCGGGTCGATGCCCGGGGTCCAGAGCACCACCGCGTGGCCCTCGACGTCGATCCCGCGGCGGCCGGCGCGACCGGTCAGCTGGGTGTACTCCCCCGGCGTGAGCTCGACGTGCGCCTCGCCGTTGTACTTGACCAGCTTCTCCAGCACGACGGTGCGCGCCGGCATGTTGATGCCCAGCGCGAGGGTCTCGGTGGCGAACACGGCGCGGACGAGGCCGCGGACGAACAGCTCCTCGACGGTCTCCTTGAACGCCGGGAGCATGCCCGCGTGGTGGGCGGCCACGCCGCGCTCGAGCCCGTCGCGCCATTCCCAGTAGCCGAGCACGTCGAGGTCGCCGTCGGGCAGACCCGAGGTGCGCCGTTCGACCACCTGGCGGATCTCCGCGACGTCGTCGGGGTGGGTCAGGCGCAGCCCCGAGCGGACGCACTGGGTCACCGCGGCGTCGCACCCGGCGCGGCTGAAGATGAAGGTGATGGCGGGCAGCAGCCCCGCGGCGTCGAGACGCTCGATGACGTCGACCCGCGACGGCGGACGGTAGCCCGATCCACCGGGTCCACCAGGTCCGCCGCGCCCGCGGTCGCCGGGGCGACCCGGTCCGCGGCGTCCGGGGGCCGATCGCCCGCGAGGGGGCAGCCCGGACCGCAAGCGGCGGTGATCGGAGGATCGATCGACCTCGGCGACGGCGCGCACCAGCGTCGGATCGACGGTGACCGCCGCGTCGCGGCCCGGCCGGTGCTCCTCGGCGAACAGGTCGAACATCCGCGTCCCCACCACCATGTGCTGCCACAGCGGCACCGGGCGGGTCTCGTCGACGACGACGGTGGTGTCGCCGCGCACCTCGACGAGCCAGTCCGCGAACTCCTCGGCGTTGCTCACCGTGGCCGAGAGGCTCGCGATCTGCACGTGCTGAGGCAGGTGGAGGATGACCTCCTCCCACACCGCCCCGCGGAAGCGGTCGGCGAGGTAGTGCACCTCGTCCATGACGACGTAGGCGAGGCCCTCCAGCGCGGAAGACTCCGCGTAGAGCATGTTGCGCAGGACCTCGGTGGTCATGACCACCACCGGGGCGGACCCGTTGACCGCCGTGTCGCCGGTGAGCAGGCCCACCGCGTCCGCGCCGTGGCGCTCGGCGAGGTCGGCGTACTTCTGGTTCGACAGTGCCTTGATCGGAGTGGTGTAGAAGCACTTCTGCCCGCGGGCGAGCGCGAGGTGCACCGCGAACTCGCCGACCACGGTCTTACCCGCACCCGTGGGCGCGCAGACCAGGACGCCGTGACCCTGCTCGAGGGCGAGGCAGGAGCGGCGCTGGAAGTCGTCGAGTTCGAAGACCAGCCCGGACGCGAACGTCCCGAGCTCGGGGTTCGCCGCGCGGGTCCGGGCCTGCGCATAAGCCTGGGCGGGTGATCGTGCCGGCCCGGTGGAACGCACCGTGGAACGCATGGCCACGTCCCCACAGTGTCACACCGACCCGTGGGCCGCCCGCGCGTCGATCGGGTGCGTCCGGCTCAGGTGGCGTCGTCGTCGAGGCGCGGGGTCGGTGTCGGAGCCGGGGTCGGGCTCCGGGAGGCCGGCGGCGCCTCCGGCAGGCGGTCCTCGAGGGGCGAGGCCTGGTCGGGATCCACGCTCTCCCAGTCGAGGTTCTGGCCCCAGCCCTGCTCGAGGCGCTTGCGGGCGACCCGGTTGTCGTGCACGCGGGAGATCTGCACGGCGATCTCGAGCAGCACCACGAGCGCGATGCCCAGCGCGAGCATGGAGATCGGGTCCTGTCCCGGGGTCGCGATCGCGGCGAAGACGAAGAGCCCGAACACGAGCCCGCGCCGCCAGGCCCGGAGCTTCGCGTAGGGCAGGACGCCCACGCGGTTGAGCATCACCACGAGCAGCGGGAGTTCGAAGCTGACCCCGAAGATGACCAGCAGGGTGAGGAGGAAGCTGAAGTAGTCCGACCCGCGCAGCGCCGTCACCTGGGTGGTGTCTCCGACGCCGAGCAGGAAGGTCAGGGCCTCGGAGACGACGAAATAGGCGAGCACGGCGCCGCTGAGGAACAACAGGACCGCGAAGCCCACGAACGTGTAGGCGAACCGCTTCTCCTTCGCGTACAGCCCGGGGGTGATGAAACCCCAGATCTGGGAGAACCAGATCGGGCTCGAGAGCAGCACCCCGGCCGTCGCTCCCACCTTCAGCCGCAACGTGAACTGCTCGAAGGGCGCGAACGCGACGAGGCGGCAGTCCCCGCTCGCGCCGAGCTGGACCCGGCTGGTCGGGGGGAGCGCGCAGTAGGGACCGGTGAGGATCTGCCCGAGCGAGGGGACACCGAAGGGTGCGACGTTGTACCAGACGAAGCCCAGGATCGAGCCGACGGCGATCGCGATCACGGCGACGGCGAGCCGGCGGCGGAGCTCGAAGAGATGCTCGACGAGCGTCATGGTGCCGTCGGAGTTGACCCGGCGACGCCGCCGCCACGGGAACAGACCGCGCCGGGGACCGCCGGTCGACAACGAGCGGGGCACGCTCAGGAGGCGGACGAGCCGCCGGTCTGCGACTCCGAGTTCGACACGCCGGGCGCCGAGGGCGCCGTCGTCCCGGAGCCGGTGCCGTCACCGGCGGCGCGGCCGGGAGCGCTCTGCCCCAGGGCGGGCTGCTCCTCCGAGCCGGACGACGCGGGGGCGGCCTTCTTGTCGTCCTCGCGCATGCCGCGGGTCTCGGCCTTGAAGATGCGCATCGACTGCCCGAGACCTCGGGCCATGTCGGGCAGCTTCTTCGCGCTGAAGAGCAGGACGACGCCGATGATGGCGACGATGATCCACTCGCTCACAGGGTGCTCCCTCGATCGGATCGGGCCATGACGATGGTAGGCGGGCCGTCGTGGCGCTGCGCGCGTCGCGCGCGCGTGGCCGCGAGCCGGGCCGCCAGCACGCCGACCCGGTCGGTGAGGTCGCCGGCCACCTCGGTGCGCGCGAAGGCGAGACGCCGAACGGGCGCCCGCAGGCCGGCCGCGAGCGCACCGAGTGCGAGCACGGCCGCGGCGACGGCCACGAGGCTGACCAGGTACGGCACGACCTCGACAGTAACCCTCGGGGATGTGCGGACGGTGAACCCCGGGGACCCGATGGTCTCCGTCTCCACTAGGTCGGGTCGTCGACCCCGTACGCGGCGAGCGCGTCGTGGGCGCGCGCGTCCCGGGCGGCCGCGAGGTCCTCGGGCCAGAGCACCTCGACGGTGTCGCCGAGCCCCAGCAGCAGCCGCACCATCCAGTCCCGGTCGCCGTAACGCATCCGGGCCGTGGCCGAGCCGTCGTCGGCGGCCACCAGCTCCTCGACCGGGTAGTACTCGGCCACCCACCGGCCCGAGGGCGCGAGGCGGAGCGCGGCGAGACCGTCCTGGTTCCCCGGCCGCAGGACGTCCGCCGCGTCGCCGGACTCCGAGCGGGGCACCGCGTCCGGAGGGGGTGTGGAGGGCTCGTCGAGGGCCTCGGCGTCCTCGACCCGGTCGAGACGGAAGATGCGCACGTCTTCGGCGCGCCGGCACCACGCCTCGAGGTAGGTGCTGCCGTCCACCAGCAGCAGCCGCATCGGGTCGACGTCGCGGCGCCCGACCGCGTCGCGCGAGGCGGAGTAGTAGGTCAACCGCAGCGCCCGACCCTGCTCGACCGCGGCGCGCACGACCGGCTCGGCGCGTCCCGGCTCGCGGCCCAGCCCCACGGCCAGACCGCCGCCGGGCTCCGTCCCGGTGCCCGGGGACCGGTCCCCCGCCGCCCTGCCCGCCGCCTCCTCGATCTTGGCCAGCGCCCGGCGGACCGCGTCGGCGTCGGCCACCCCCGGCGCCTCGGCGAGGGCCCGCAGCGCCACCGCCATCGTCGCCGCCTCCGGCCCGGACAGGCGCAGCGGACGGCGCATCCCGGCGTCGAACGCGACGGTCACGGTGTCGCCCTCGAACGACAGGTCCACCAGGTCCCCCGGCCCGTAGCCCGGCAGCCCGCACATCCACAGCAGTTCCAGGTCGCGGCGCATCTGCGACTCCGATACGCCGAACGCGGCCGCCGCGTCGGCGACCCGGACCCCCGGCCGGGCCAGCAGGTAGGGCACGAGGGTGAGCAGCCGCGGCACCCGGTCGGCGACGCCGCTCATGTGCACACCACCCCGCCCACCCCGTTCGATCCGATCCTCAGACGCGAGCGGTGCAGCAGGTCGACCACGGCGCTGCGCAGCTCCGGCGGGTCGAGCACCACGGCGTCGGGACCGAACCCGGCGACCCACCGCGCGGCGGCGTCGACCGAGGCGACGTCGAGCTCGACCACGTCGGCGTCGCCCTGCGGGTCGGGCCGCCCGGAGCGGCGCAGCCCGGCGGCCCGACCGGGAACCAGCCGGACCCGGGCGGTGCCATGCGCGGGCGGCGGGCCGGCCGTCCGCGCCACGATCTCCACGAGGTCCACGCCCCGCGGGCGCACGACACCGCCGCGCGGACCGCTCGTCCGGACGTCGGCGGCGATGCGCGACACCCGGAAGCAGCGGACGTCGTCCCGGTCGCGGTCGTGCCCGACGAGGTACCAGCGTCCGCGCCAGGAGACGACCCCCCAGGGTTCGACGGTGCGGTGGCGCTCCTCGGCCGCGGGGTGCGCCCGATGGCGGAAGGTCACGACGCGGCCCGTCTGCGCCGCGGTGAGCAGCGCCGCGAACGCCGGCTCCGAGGCCCGGACGCGCGGCTGCACCGCCGAGGCCGCGTCGGGGTCGACCTCGACCCCCGCCGCCCGCAGCTTGGTCACCGCGGTGCGGGCGGCGGCCGCGAGTTGCGGGGAGTCCCAGAGGCGCGCCGCCAGGGCGACGGCGGTGGCCTCGTCGGGAGCGAGGTCGATCTCGGGCAGCTCGTAGTCGCCGCGGGCGATGCGGTAGCCGTCGACGGTGTCGAACACCGACTGGCGCCCCGTCTCGAGGGGCACGCCCATGTCCCGCAGCTCGGCCTTGTCGCGCTCGAACATCCGGAAGAACGCCTCGTCCGACGGCGCCTCGGTGTAGCCCGCCACGGTGTCCCGGATGCGCTCGGCGGAGAGGAACTGCCGGGTCGAGAGAAGACAGAGCACGAGGTTGACCAGGCGCTCGGCTCGCACGGGCGACGGCGGCACCCCCGCAGCGTACGGGTCGGGCTCGACCGGGTGTTCGATGGCGCGCCGTCGGAGGGGGCTGGACCGTCCGTGCGGGTCAGACCGCGTCGGACCCCCGACCCGCGGACTCGATCACGAGGCGACCGTCGGCGGCGCGCCCGACCCGGAAGGTGTAGCTCTCCCGCGTCATGCGACCGGAGCTGGTGGTGAACTGCAGGGTCGTCCGGGCGACGTCGCCGTCGACGCTCACCGAGCCGGCCGAGACCGAGGAGATCCCGCCCCAGAACCGCCGGTAGGTGTCGAACCCGCCCGAGGCGTCGCGGGCCTGTGCGGAGAGCACCGCCCACGCCCCGTCGACGTTGCCCGGCAGGCCGCCGTAGTAGTCGACGACGGTGGCGCGGACGTCGGCCTCGGACACCGCGAGGTCGGTGAGGGGCGCGGTCGTCTCGTCCGGCCCGGCGCCCGGCGAGAGTGGCGCGGCCGCGATCGGCGGTTCGGTGGTCCGCGTCGCCTGCGGTTCGGACACGGGCGCCGGCGCGGCGGACTCCGAGGGCGCCGAGGGCACCGGTGCGGCGACCGGCGGCCCCGAGTTGCCGACCGCGGCGAGACCCGCGCCGACCCCGGCGGCGAGGATCACCGCGGCACCCGCGGCGACCACCGCGGTGCGGCGTCGACGCAGACCCGCGCCGACCCGGCGGCCGGGCGTCGTGGGTCCGGGAGCGGCCGCGACGGGCGTCGCGGCGACGGCGCGGTCGCGATGGGTCTCCGGGGCGGCACCCGTCCCGACCGCGACCGCGGCACCCGACGGCGGGAGTACCGCGTCCGGCGCGCCGGGGTGCGTGGCGGGGGCGGTCGCGTGCGGGGTGGTCGCAGGGACACCCGCCGCGGCGAGCGCGCCCTCGGCGGGTACGTCCGGCGCGGCGAGGCCGCTGCGGTCGAGCACCGCACGGACCGCACGGGTGTCGGGTCGGAGCTGCGCATCGACGCGCAGCATCGCGGCGAGCGGGCGCTCGAGCACCCCGGCACGGGTGGTGGGGCGCAGACATCCCTCGGCCATGGCGTGCAGGACGGCGAGGGTGTTGTCGAGGCGGCCACAGACCAGCTCGTTCTCCACCGCCGCGTAGAGCGTGGCGCCGAGGGAGAACACGTCGGACGCGGGCGTCGGCTCGTGGCCGCGCGCGACCTCGGGCGCGAAGTAGCCGGGCGTGCCGGCGACGGAGTTGCTGCCGGTCGTCGTGGTGTCCCACGAGGCACGCGAGACGCCGAAGTCGGTCAGCTTGGCGACGCCGTCCTCGGTGAGCAGGAGGTTGCCGGGCTTGACGTCCCCGTGGACGATCCCGGCGTCGTGCACGGCCGAGAGGGCGTCGGCGATCTGGGCCCCGATCCGGGCGACCCGGGCCGGGGCGAGCGGCCCCTCCTGCGCCAGGACCGCGGCGAGGGATCGTGAGGGCAGGTACTCCATCACCAGCCAGGGCATGCCGGCGTGGGTGACCACGTCGAACACCGCGATGGCCCTCGGGTGCACCACCCGCGCGGCGATCCGGCCCTCGCGCATGGCCCGTGCCTGCGCCACCCGTGCCTCGGTCGGGTCGGACGAGAGCGCCGTCGACAGCTGCTTGACCGCGACCGTGCGGCGGAGCCGTCGGTCCCAGGCCGTCCACACCACGCCCATGGCTCCGGAGCCGATGCAGTCCTCGATCCGGTAGCGGGCTCCGAGGACCGTGCCGCGCACCTCGGGGTCGATGGGCACCGGAGTGCGGTCGTGCAGGGTGGCCGGGCGGTCGCGGGGCGTCATGCGCGAGGTGCGGGGCTGGTGCTCCATCCGGTGTGCTGCCGTCCTTGAGCGTCGGGTGCCGTGCGGGGACAGGGATACCTCGATCGCCGTCCCCGCACGCCCCGGGTGGGGATCGTTACAGCGTTGCGATGAGGCGGTCGACCCGCTCGTCCACGGCGCGGAACGGGTCTTTGCAGAGGACGGTTCGCTGGGCCTGGTCGTTCAGTTTGAGATGCACCCAATCCACGGTGAAATCGCGCCCGGCGGCCTGGGCGGCGGCGATGAAGTCGCCGCGGAGCTTCGCGCGGGTGGTCTGGGGCGGGGTGTCCTTGGCCGCCTCGATCTCGCCGTCGTCGGTGACGCGGTCGACCAGGTCCTTGCGCTGGAGCAGGTCGAACACCCCGCGGCCGCGGCGGATGTCGTGGTAGGCGAGGTCGAGCTGGGCGATACGCGGGCTGGAGAGCCCGAGGGTGCCCCGCGAGCGGTACCGCTCGACCAGCCGGTGCTTGATCGCCCAGTCGATCTCCCGGTCGATCAGCGAGAGGTCCTGGCGCTGGACGGCGTCGAGCGTGCGGCCCCAGAGCTCGAGGACGCGGTCGGTCGTCGGGTCGGCCCCGCGCCGGGCGACGTGCTCCGCGGCGCGGTCGTGGTACTCGCGCTGGATGTCGAGCGCGCTCGCCTCGCGTCCCCCGGCGAGGCGGACCGAGCGGCGCCCCGAGAGATCGTGGCTGATCTCGCGGATGGCGCGGATGGGGTTGTCGAGGGTGAAGTCCCGGAACTGCACGCCCTGCTCGATCATCTCCAGTACCAGATGCGTGGTGCCGACCTTGAGCAGGGTCGTGACCTCGGACATGTTGGAGTCACCGACGATGACGTGCAGCCTGCGGTAGCGCTCGGCGTCGGCGTGGGGCTCGTCGCGGGTGTTGATGATCGGGCGCGAGCGGGTGGTGGCGCTCGACACGCCCTCCCAGATGTGCTCGGCGCGCTGGGAGAGGCAGAAGACGGCTCCGCGGGGCGTCTGCAGGACCTTCCCGGCGCCGGCGATGAGCTGGCGGGTCACGAGGAAGGGCAGCAGGACGTCCGCGATGCGGGAGAACTCCCCCGAACGGCCCACGAGGTAGTTCTCGTGGCAGCCGTAGGAGTTGCCCGCGGAGTCGGTGTTGTTCTTGAACAGGAAGATGTCGCCGCCGATGCCCTCGTCGGCCAGGCGGCGCTCGGCGTCGAGCAGCAGGTCCTCGAGGATCCGCTCGCCCGCCTTGTCGTGGGCGACGAGTTGGTCGAGGGAGTCGCACTCCGCGGTGGCGTACTCCGGGTGGGAGCCGACGTCGAGGTAGAGCCGAGAACCGTTGCGCAGGAACACGTTGGACGAACGGCCCCAGGAGACGACGCGGCGGAACAGGTAACGCGCGACCTCGTCGGGCGAGAGGCGGCGCTGACCGTGGAAGGTGCAGGTGACCCCGAACTCGGTCTCGATGCCGTAGATCCGCCGCTGCATACGGTCCACCCTAAGCCAGGCAGGGGCCCGATGAGGCGGGTCGCGACGGCCGGGACACGCCGGTTGCGGGGGCGTCCGTAGGGTTCGCGGACGTGAGTCCGGTCTGGCGCTCGGCGCCGCGTCGTGTCGGTCGGGGCCTGGGCAGGGGCTTCGGAGCGGGTGTCCAGGGCAGCAGGCAGCGCCTCGCCGACGCCAACCAATGGGACTGCCGCATCACCACCCGGATCGGGCGGTGGCCACGCACCGTCGCCGACCCCGCACTCAACGCGCTCTCCCGCAGCGCGAACCACTCCGGACTGTGGTTCAGCCTCGCCGCCGTCCTGGCCGCCGGCTCCCGGCACCAGCGTCGCGGGGCGCTCCGGGGCGTCGTCGCCATCGGGGGCGCCAGCCTCCTGGCCAACGGGGTGCTGAAGCCGCTCGTGCCCCGCCGGCGTCCCGCGGCGGACCTGTTGCCCGCCTTCCGGTCGCTCGCAGATCCTCCGACCTCTTCGTCGTTCCCGTCCGGGCACTCGGCGTCGGCCGCGGCGTTCGCGCTCGCCGTCGGGCTCGAGAGTCCCAAGACCGCGCTCGTCGTCGCCCCGCTCGCCGTGGCCGTCGGCTACTCCCGGGTGCACGTGGGAGTGCACTGGACCACCGACGTCGCCGCCGGGTCGGCCCTCGGCGCCGGGGTCGCCCTGGCCACCCAGCGCTGGCTGCCGCGGCGAGTGATCGACGAGGCGCTCGCGCGCCCGTGGGCCGGGGCCCCCAAGCTCACCGAGGGCGCGGGCCTGGCCATGGTGGTCAACACCGGGTCGGGGAGGGCCGGCGTGGACCCCTACGAGGAGGTCGCCTCCGTGCTGCCGGGGGCCGACCTGCGTCGCCTGGAGGAGGGGGAGGACCTCATCGCGGTGCTCGACGAGCTGGCGCGGCGCCCCGAGACCGTGGCGCTCGGCATCGCCGGCGGTGACGGGTCGGTCGCCGCCGCGGCCCGCGTCGCGGAGGATCTCGACCTGCCCCTCGCGGTGTTGCCGGCGGGCACCCTCAACCACTTCGGCCGCGACGTGGGCGTCTACGACCTCCAGGAGGTCGTGGACGCCACCGGCGCCGGCGAGGCCGTCGCCGTCGACGTGGGCGAGATGCGCGTCCACCCCGACAGTGCCGGCCACGGCGACTCGGAGCGCTTCGTCTTCGTCAACACCGTGAGTTTCGGCGGCTACCCCGAGATGGTGCGTCTCCGGGAGAAGTGGCAGGACCGCTACGGGAAGTGGACCGCGGCCGCGGTGGCCCTGCTGTTGACCCTGCGGAACGCCGAGCCGGTCCGGTGCCGCATCGACGGGCGCGAGTTCCCGGTATGGATGCTCTTCGTCGGCAACGGGCCCTACGCGCCCTCGGGCATGGCGCCGTCCTACCGGCCGCGTCTGGATTCCGATCTGCTCGACGTGCGGTACCTGCGCGCCGACCGTCGCTTCTCGCGGGCCCGGGCGATCGTCGGGCTCGTCGTGGGCACCATGAAGCACAGCCGCACCTACGTGGAGTACGCAGCCCCGACCCTCGACGTGCAGATCCTCGACGCGCCGATCGAGGTCGCCGCCGACGGGGAGGTCGTGGCCTGCGGGGCCCGGATGCGGTTCGCGGTGGCCGGGCACCCCATCGCGGTCTACCGCCGCGACGAGTCGAACTGGCCCGAGCGCGCGGAACTGCGCTGACCCGGCCCAGGCCCTCCAGTCGGAGGGGTCATACGCCGGGCTCGGCGCCGCCTGCCCCGGACACCTCGTCGCCGGCTCCGGTGTCCTCGCCCGCCGACTCGTCGGTGGTCGCGGCCGTGGGCATCAGCTCGGCGAGCGCGGCTCCGGTGAGTCGCCGGAAGCTGCGCCGGGGGCGGCGGTTGCGGTCGAGCAGGGCCACCTCGAGGGCCTCGACCCCGAGGGCGCGGTCCTCGCTGCTCGACGCGGTACCCGTTCCGCTCGGCGTCTGGAGGGCCTCGAGCGCGATCCGCAGCCCGTCGCGGAGCGGAAGGTCCTCGGCGTAGGAGGCGCGCAGCGCGGCGCTGATCGGCTCGGTGGTCCCGCCCATGACGACGAAGCTGGGCTCGTCGGAGATGGAGCCGTCGTAGGTGATGCGGTAGAGCTGGTCGCGGTCGGGTGTCGGACCGACCTCGGCGACGCACAGCTCGACCTCGAAGGGCTTCTGCTGCTCGATGAAGCTGGGCCCGAGGATCTGGGCGTAGGCGTTGGCCAGGGCGCGTCCGGAGACGTCACGCCGGTCGTAGGAGTAGCCCCGGACGTCGGCGTAGCGGATGCCGGCCATGCGCAGGTTCTCGAACTCGTTGTACCGCCCGACCGCGGCGAAGCCGATCTGGTCGTAGATCTCGGAGACCTTCCGCAGCGAGTTCGACCGGTTCTCGGCGACGAAGAGGACGCCGTCGACACAGGTCAGGACGACGACGCTACGGCCCCGCGAGATGCCCTTGCGGGCGAGCTCCGAGCGGTCGCGCATCAGCTGGTCGACCGACGCGTAGAACGGCATCGTCACGGCGGGACATCTCCTTCTCGGGTGTGTGGTGCGGGCGGCGGGGTCGGGCGCGGGCGGGTCGGCGCTCAGCCGCCGGGACGCTCACGGCGTTCGGCCACGATGGCGTCCGCCACCGCACCCACGTCCTGGGCCGGCAGGCTCTGGGCGCCCTCCGCGGTGATGGCGACGACCACGGGGTAGATGCCGCGGACGGTGTCCGGACCGCCGGTGGCCGAGTCGTCGTCGGCGGCGTCGTAGAGCGCCTCGATCACGGTGCGCACCGTCGTGTCCCGGTCGCCGGCCGGGTCGTGGCTCTTCTTCAGCGCCGACTTCGCGAACAACGACCCGGAACCGACCGCGGCGTACCCGGTCTCCTCCGAGCGCCCCCCGACGACGTCGTAGGACACGATCCGGCCCGCACGGCCGGGGTCGGCGGCGTCGAGGTCGTAGCCGGCGAACAGCGGGACGTACGACAGACCCTGCATCGCGGCGCCGAGGTTGCCGCGGATCATCGCGGCGAGCTTGTTCGCCTTGCCGTCGAAGGTGAGGGGGACGCCCTCGAGCTTCTCGTAGTGCTGCAGCTCGACCGTGAACAGCCGGATCGCGTCCACCGCGATGCCCGCGGTCCCGGCGATGCCCGCCGCCGACCAGTCGTCGGTGACGAAGACCTTCTCGATGTCGCGCTGGGCGATGAGGTTGCCCATCGTCGACCGCCGGTCGCCGGCGATGACGACGCCGCCGTCGAAGGCGGCCGCGACGATCGTCGTCCCGTGCGGGACCGACGCCATCGCGGCCGGCGTGACCGCCTGCCCGCCGGCGCCCGGCAGCAGGTCCGGCCGTACCTCGGAGAGGAAGTCGACGAAGGACGAGGTCCCGACGCCGAAGTAGGCGGCGGGCAGTGCCGTCCTGGATGGTGCGGACGACGTGGGCTCCATCGGCGAGTCGCTCCTGTCCTCGGGCGACGGCCGCTCGGCCGCCGGTCGGGCTGGGTCTGCCCGGTCGGGTGCGTTCTCGACCGGGATACGACGCGGCGGGCCGGGACCCTAGCCCCGACCCGCCGCGGTGCGCATCCTCACCGGGGGAGTGCACCGGTGGCGACGCGAGAGCCGGAGTGGTCCCGGCGTCACTCGCCGCCCTTCTGGACGTAGGCCCGCACGAAATCCTCGGCGTTCTCCTCGAGCACGTCGTCGATCTCGTCGAGGATCGTGTCGACGTCCTCCCCGAGCTTCTCGCGCCGTTCCTGGCCGGCAGCGGTCCCGTCATCGCCGCCGTCGCCGTCGCCGTCGTCGCCACCGCCCTGCCGCTGGGTCTGTTCCTGCGCCATGGCTACCTCCCGGTGCTTCACGTGATCGTCGTCGACACTACCCACGCACGGTGCCCCGCGCGCCCTCAGCCGCGTGTCAGTGCCTCGACCAGGGCGGAGGCCGACGCCGAGTTGTCGATGAGCTCGCCGACGTGACCGCGGGTGCCGCGCAGCGGTTCGAGCGTGGGGATCCGCACGAGCGACTCGCGCCCCAGGTCGAAGATCACCGAGTCCCACGACGCCGCGGCCACCTCGGTCGGGTAGCGCTCGAGGCAGCGTCCGCGGAAGTAGGCGCGGGTGTCCTCCGGCGGCGTGCGCATCGCGGCGCGGACCTCGTCCTCGGTGACCAGCCGCTTCATCGACCCCCGTGTGACCAGTCGGTTGTAGAGCCCCTTGGCCATGCGGACGTCGGCGTACTGCAGGTCGACCAGGTGCAGCCGGGGCGAGTCCCACCCGAGGTGGTCGCGCTCGCGGTAGCCCTCGAGCAGGCGGAGCTTCGCGACCCAGTCGAGCCGGTCGGCGCAGCGCATCGGGTCGGCGGCGAGGTCGTCGAGGACCTCGCCCCACGTCTCGAGCACGCCACGGGTGACGTCGTCGACGTCCTGGCCCTGGGTCTGCTCCTCGTGGGCTCGGGCCCGATCGAGGTAGACCCGCTGGACGTCCAGGGCCGTCATCTTCCGCCCGTCGACGAGTTCGACGGTGGTCTGCAGGGTCGGGTCGTGGCTGATGCGGTGTACCGAGCGGACCGGTTCGAGAAGGCGCAGGTCGTCGAAGCGGACCCCGTCCTCGATCATCGACAGCACCAGGGCGGCCGTGCCGAGCTTGAGGTAGGTCGAGTACTCGGCGAGGTTCGCGTCGCCGATGATCACGTGCAGGCGCCGGTACTTGTCGGCGTCGGCGTGGGGCTCGTCGCGGGTGTTGATGATCCCGCGCTTCAGGGTGGTCTCCAGGCCGACCTCGACCTCGATGTAGTCCGCGCGCTGCGAGAGCTGGTATCCCGGCTCGTCCCCCGACGCCCCGATCCCGACCCGCCCCGCGCCGCACACCACCTGGCGGGTGGCGAAGAACGGCGTCAGCCCGGAGATGATCGAGGGGAACGGCGTCTGGCGGGCGCACAGGTAGTTCTCGTGGCTACCGTAGCTCGCGCCCTTGTTGTCGATGTTGTTCTTGTAGAGGTGGATGCGCGGGGTGCCGGGGACGGTGGCGGCGCGCTCGGCGGCCTCCTCCATCACCCGCTCCCCCGCCTTGTCCCAGACGACGGCCCCCCGCGGCGTCGTCACCTCGGGCGCGGAGAACTCGGGGTGGGCGTGGTCGACGTAGAGGCGGGCGCCGTTGGTGAGGATGACGTTGGCGGCGCCGAGGTCGTCGAGGTCTCCGGTGTCCGGCGGCGATCCGGCGCTCGGCCCCAGGTCGAAACCGCGGGCGTCGCGCAACGGCGACTCCACCTCGTAGTCCCATCGGGCGCGCCGTGCGCGGGGGACGTCGGCTGCGGCCGCGTAGGCGAGCACGATCTGCGTCGAGGTGATCACCGGGTTCGCCGACGGGTCGCCGGGGACGGAGATGCCGTACTCGATCTCGGTGCCCATGATGCGACGCGCCGTCATCAGTCGACCCTAGATGTCGCCGAGCGCCAGATCAGCGTGAACGTGATCGTCCCGAGCAGGACGGCACCGGCCATGGTGGCGGCCATGGGCACCGCGGAGGAGCTGCCGGCCAGGCCCACCAGCGGGGCGACGCCGGCGCCGACGAGGAACTGTGCGGTCCCCAACAGCGCCGAGGCGCTCCCGGCGTGCTCGGGATGGTCGGCGAGGGCGAGCGTGGTGGCGCTGGGCAGCACCATCCCGACGCCGCAGACGGTGACGAAGAGCCCAGCCACCACACCGACGAGTCCCGCGCCCACGAGGACGGCCACTGCGAGCCCCGACGAGCCGGCGAGCGCGACGCCGAGTCCGGTCGCGAGCAGGCGCACCGGCCGGACCTTCCCCGCGCCCGCCAGCCGCCCGGCGATCTGCACGGAGGCGACGATCCCCACCGAGTTGGCCGCGAAGACAGCCGAGAACCCCTGCGGCGAGAGCCCGTAGATGTCCTGCAGCACGAAGGTCGAGCCGGAGATGTAGGCGAACATCGCCGAGAACACCAGGCCTGCGGTGAGCACGCACGCCAGGACCCGTCGGTCGCCCAGCAGGAGACGGAAGGACGCCGCCGTGGCCGCGGCGCTGCCGGATCGTCGCGACCCGGGGGGCAGCGACTCGGGCACGAACCGCAGCAGCGCCACGAGCACCACCGCCCCGAAGACGGCGAGGAACACGAAGACCCCGCGCCAGCTGGTGACTCGCAGGAGCTGCCCGCCCAGGACCGGCGCGACGATCGGCGCCACGCCCGACACCAGCATGAGCGAGGCGAACGAGCGGGCCGCCGTGGTCGCGTCGGAGGTGTCGCGGACCACTGCCCGGGCGAGCACGATCCCCACCGCGCCGAGCAGCCCCTGCGCGAGCCGCAGGCCGATGAGGACCTCGACCGAGGGAGCGAACGCGCAGGCCACGGAGGCGAGCGCGAACCCGACCGCCCCGACGACCATCGGTCGGCGTCGGCCCAGGACGTCGGAGAGCGGACCGGCGACGAGCTGGCCCACCGCGAGTCCGACGAGGCAGCCGGTCAGGCTGAGCTGGGTGACCGAGGGCGTCGAGCGCAGGTCCGCGGCCAGCGTCGGGAGGGCCGGCAGGTAGGTGTCGAGCGACAGCGGCGCCACCGCGGTGAGCGCGCCGAGCACGACCACGCGCAGCACCCGGAACCGGCGGCTCCGGCTCCCGAGCTCCGCGCGCGGCCCGGAGGCGGGCGCGGTGATGCTCACCGCGTGCCGTCGTCGGGAGTACCGGTGGCGGGTGTACCGGTGGCGGGACCGCCGGCGGTGTCGGAAACGGCGGACTGGGGTCGGGCGGAGTCGGTCACAGGTACTGGCCGGTGTTCGACGCCGTGTCGATCTCCTTACCCTGCGCGGACCCCTTGCCGGTGACGAGCGTGCGGATGTAGACGATCCGCTCACCCTTCTTGCCCGAGATGCGGGCCCAGTCGTCGGGGTTGGTGGTGTTGGGCAGGTCCTCGGACTCGGAGAACTCGTCCACGACCCCGTCGAGCAGGTGTTGGACGCGCAGGCCGCACTGCCCGGTCTCCAGCTCCGACTTGATCGCCGACTTCTTCGCCCGCCCGACGATGTTCTCGATGACCGCGCCGGAGTTGAAGTCCTTGAAGTACAGGACCTCCTTGTCCCCGTTGGCGTAGGTGACCTCGAGGAACCGGTTCTCGTCGGTCTCGGCGTACATCCGCTCCACGACCCGCTCGATCATGCCCGCGAGGCACGCGACGCGGTTCCCGCCGAACTCGGCGACGTCGTCCTCGTGCACGGGCAGGCCCTCGATGAGGTACTTGCCGAAGATGTCCCCCGCCGACTCGGCGTCGGGACGCTCGATCTTGATCTTTACGTCGAGCCGGCCCGGGCGCAGGATCGCGGGGTCGATCATGTCCTCGCGGTTGGACGCGCCGATGACGATGACGTTCTCGAGGCCTTCGACGCCGTCGATCTCGCTGAGCAGCTGCGGCACGATCGTCGTCTCGACGTCGGAGGACACCCCGGACCCGCGGGTCCGGAAGATCGAGTCCATCTCGTCGAAGAACACGATCACCGGCGTGCCCTCGGAGGCCTTCTCCCGCGCGCGCTGGAAGATCATCCGGATGTGCCGCTCGGTCTCGCCGACGAACTTGTTGAGCAGCTCCGGGCCCTTGATGTTGAGGAAGTGCGCCTTGACGTCGCGGCTGTCCTCCCCCCGCACCTCGGCGACCTTCTTGGCCAGCGAGTTGGCCACCGCCTTGGCGATGAGCGTCTTGCCGCAGCCGGGTGGGCCGTAGAGCAGGACGCCCTTGGGCGGGCGCAGCTGGTAGCGGCGGAAGAGGTCCGCGTGCAGGAACGGGAGCTCGACGGCGTCGCGGATGGCGTCGATCTGCCGGGACAGGCCACCGATGTCGGTGTAGGCGACGTCGGGGACCTCCTCGAGCACGAGCTCCTCGACCTCGGCCTTCGGCACCTTCTCGTAGGCGTAGCCGACCTTGGTGTCGACGAGCAGGGAGTCGCCCGGCTTGAGCTCGGGCAGGCCCTCGCCGACGAGCGAGTCGGCCAGGTGGATGATCCGCTCCTCGTCGGCGTGCCCCATGATCAGCGCCCGGGTACGGGTGCCGTCCTCGTCGGTGAGCACCTCGCGGAGCGCGCACACCTCGCCGATCCGCTCGTATGCGCCGGCCTCGACGACGGTGAGCGCCTCGTTGAGCCGGACCGACTGGCCCCGCGTGAGCTCCGGGGTCTCCACGGCCGGGGAGACGGCCACGCGCATCCGGCGTCCGGAGGTGAAGACGTCGACGGTGGTGTCCTCGTGCGCGATGAGGAACACGCCGTAGCTCGACGGCGGCTGCGCGAGCCGGTCGACCTCCTCGCGGAGGGCGACGAGCTGGTTGCGGGCCTCCTTCAGCGTGTCGGTGAGCTTGTCGTTGCGCTCGCTCATCTGCGCGACGCGCGCCGCCGACTCCGCGAGACGCTGCTCGAGGATGCGGGTGTGTCGTGGGGACTCGGTGAGCTTGCGGCGCAGCAGCGCGACCTCTTCCTCGAGGAATCGCATCTGTGCCGCCTGGTCCGCTCCTCGGTCACGGGCCTCGTCCGGCCGGCCTCTGGGGTCGTCGCTGCCGTTCACGGCGCCCTCCTCCCGCTGTGGCGTCACGCTCACGCTGGTGGCGTGAAGTCACCATAACCGCGAACCGAATCCTCCGTTGAGTAGTGCGCCGGTGACGGACTTCTCAGGCCCACCCCTTGCCCGCTCCCTCACCCACGGCTCGGCCGGCGCTGTACGAGCGGAGGAACCACCCCATCGGCCAACCGGCGGACCGTCACGAGGAAGGCGGTATGGGCGATCATCCGGTGCTCCGGGCGCACGGCGAGACCCACCGCGTGCCACGGCCGCACCATCGATTCCCACGCCTGCGGTTCGGTCCATCCTTGCTGCGCACGCAGGGCTTCGGTGAGCGTGGAGAGCTGCGGCGTCGTCGCGACGTACCCGACGAGGACCCCGCCCGGGACGAGGACCCGACGCACCGTGTCCAGCACCTCCCACGGGGCGAGCATGTCGAGCACGACGCGGTCGACGTCGCCGGTGGTGTCCCGATCGTTCACGTCACCCAGATGGAGCTGCCAGTTGTCGGGCCGCCCGCCGAAGAATCGTTCGACGTTGCGCTCCGCGTGCCCGGCGTGGTCGGCGCGGATCTCGTAGGAGGTGACCCGTCCGGACTCCCCCACCGCCCGCAGCAACGAGCAGGTCAGCGCGCCCGAGCCGGCGCCGGCCTCGAGGACGTGCGCGCCGGGGAATACGTCGCCCCACATGAGGATCTGGGCGGTGTCCTTGGGGTAGACGACCTGCGCGCCGCGCGGCATCGCCAGTACGTAGTCCGGCAGCAGGGGCCGCAGCGCGAGGTAGGGGGTGTTCGCCGCCGAGTGCACGACGCTGCCCTCGGGTCGGCCGATGAGGGCGTCGTGGGCGATCGCGCCGCGGTGGGTGTGGTAGGTCTGCCCGCGGGTGAGGACGAGGGAGAAGTGCCGGCCCTTGGGGTCGGTGAGCTGCACCCGGTCGCCGGGCAGGAACGGGCCGCTGCGGGCGGGGCCGGTTGGCTCGGCGCCCGCTGCCGCTTCCTCGTCGGGGTCGGTGACGACCTCGGCGGGGTCCACCGCGCCCCTGTCGATGTGCACAGCGAAGTGTAGGAGGTGGCCATGGAGCCGTTCTTCCGCGTGCTCGTCGAGGATCCGGGGCTGACCCGGGTCGAGGCGTCGGACTCCACCGCGGGCCCGTGGTTCCCGGGTGCCCAGCACATGGGGCCGCCGAGCGCGCTGCTGGTGCGGGCCCTCGAGCGCCGGTCCGCCCGCGACGACGTGGCGCTCGCCCGGCTGACCGTCGAGGTGCTGGGGCGGGTGCCGCTGGGCGAGCTCGAGGTCTGCGCGGAGGTGTCCCGGCCCGGGCGCACCATCGAGCTGGTGACCGCGGAGCTGGTGGCCGAGGGGCGCGCCGTGGCCCGGGCCGCGGGCTGGTTCCACGGCGTCGTCGACACGGTGGCGGCCGAGGGCGGGTACGACGATCCCCTCCCCCCGCCGGGGACGGGACGTCCGCGGGAGCGGCCGGCGGGCTGGCTCCCCGGCTACCTCGACGCCGTCGACTGGCGCTGGATGCGGGGCGGCCTGGCCGAGGCCGGCCCAGGCCTCGCCTGGGGACGGCTGCGGGTGCCGGTGGTCGAGGGCGAGGAGCCGACGCCGTGGCAGCGGTGCGCCGCCGTCGCCGACTCGACGAACGGGGTCGGCGCCCGCCTCGACCTCACGACGTGGGTGTTCGTGAACACCGATCTGACGCTGCACCTGCACCGGGCGCCCGCCGGCGAGTGGGTCGGGCTGGACGCGCACAGCGTCATCGGTCCGCAGGGTACGGGGACGGCATGGTCGGTGGTGCACGACGAGGCGGGTCCCGTCGGTCGGGCCGCCCAGGCTCTGACCGTGCGGCCCCGTTGACGAGGTCCGGTCCCCGGGCGCGGGCTCATCGGTGTGGCGGCTCCTGCACGGCACCCTTGCCCGGGATGACGGCGCGACAGGACTGCAGCGAGGCGGTGACGATGCCGGTGCAGCCGATGTCGGAGAGCTCGTCCATGACGTCGTTGACCCGGCTGCGGCGCACCATCGCCCGGACCGCCACCCAGTCCGGATCGCTCAGCGGCGCCACGGTCGGTGACTGCACCCCGGGGGTGACCATGACGGCTCGGTCGCGGAGACCGACCGGGCAGTCGTAGTCGAGCATCACGTATTGCCGGGCGAAGACCACCCCGCGCAGGCGCTCGACGAACCGGCGCTTCTCGACCTCCACCTCGGCCGAGTCGGGCAGGGCGTCGAACTTCTCCTTGCGGTCCACGATCACCGCCTGCGACTCCAGGATCGGGTCGCCGATGGCCACCAGGCCGTGCTGGGCGAGGGTGCGCCCGGTGGAGACGACGTCGGCGATGGCGTCGGCCACCTGCAGCTCGATGGAGATCTCCACGGCACCGTCGAGGCGGATGACGTCCCTGGCCGCGATCCGCTGACCGGCCAGGTTCGCTCGCACGAGCCGCGGGAAGGACGTCGCGATCCGCTTGCCCGCGAGATCCTGAACCGTCCAGTTGTTCCCGGCGTCGACCGCGTAGCGGAACTGCGAGTGTCCGAACCCGAGCTCGAGGACCTGCCGGACCGATGCGCTGGACTCCTCGGCGAGGTCGTGGCCGGTGATGCCGAGGTGCAGCTGCCCCTCGGACACGTAGGTCGCGATGTCCTTCGGGCGCAAATAGAAGAACGTCACCTGGTTCGCGTCGTCGTGCAGGCTCAGGTCACGGTCGTCGGACCGTTGGCGGTACCCGGCGTCGCGCAGCATGCGCGACGCCTCCTCGGCGAGCGACCCCTTGTTGGGGACGGCGACGCGGAGCATGGTTCTCCTTCTAGAGGTGCGTGTAGACGTCGTCGAGGGTGATCCCGCGCCCGAGCATGATCACCTGGACGCGGTAGAGGAGCTGGGAGATCTCCTCGGCCAGCTGCTCGTTCGCCTCGTGCTCGGCGGCCAACCACACCTCGCCCGCCTCCTCGAGGACCTTCTTCCCCTGTGCGTGCACCCCGGCATCGAGTGCGGCCACGGTTCCCGACCCGTCGGGCCGGTCACGAGCCTTCGCCGTGAGCTCCTCGAAGAGCCCCTCGAACGTCTTCACGTCGAGCCATGCTCGCACGTCGACCCTGCCTCCCGGTCATCGGACGGCCCAGGTCCGACACCGTCATGGCGCCGGTCGGAACTCCTCGTGCGCCCGGTGACCATCTGCGTCGCTCGACGGGGTGGTCCCGCGCCTGGCGGCTGCTCCGCGAGGGTGAACGATGCCGACGCGATGCGCGACGCCGACGGGTCCCGCGTCAGGGAGCCGCCAGCAGGGACTCCAGCTCGGCCGGGCCGAGCCCCTCGAGTGACCGTCGGGGCACGCGCCGGTCCCCGGCGTCGACCGGCCCTCCCGACGACACCACGAGCACGGTCGCGCCCGCGGCGACGGCCGAGCGGGTGCCGGTCGCGGAGTCCTCGATCGCGACGCAGCGCGCGGGGTCCACCCCGAGCAGCTCCGCGGCCCGGAGATAGGGCGCCGGGTCGGGCTTCGTGGCGCTGACCTCGTCGCCGCAGACGGTGACGTCGAACCACTCGCGCCCGACGGTGTCGAGCGCGACCTCGGTCAGCTCGCGGTAGGTGCTCGTGACCAGCGCCGTCGCCACCCCCGAGGCCCGCACCGTCGCCAGCGCGGCCCGTGCCCCGGGCAACCAGGGCAGCCCGCCGCGGAAGACCTCCGTGGTGCGGTCGAGCAGCCACCGACCGTCGCGGGCCAGCGCGTCGGCGTCGACCGGGGCGCCCGCGTCCATTCCGACCTCGCGCCGGACCGTCGTCACCGTGCGGGTGAGGCTCGAGCCGGTGAGCTCCTCGCGCGTGGCGGCCGACAGCTCGCCTCCCAGACGCGCGGCGAGGCCGGCCATCGACACGCTCCAGAGCTTCTCGGAGTCGACCAGCGTGCCGTCCATGTCCCAGAGGACGGCGGCCAGCCGGGTGCGGGCCCCCGTGGGGCGGGTCATGCGTTGAAGTACTTCGCCTCTGGGTGGTGCACCACGAGCGCGTCGGTCGACTGCTCGGGGTGCAGCTGGTCCTCCTCGGAGAGCTCGACGCCGATGCGGCCCGGCTCGAGCAGGTCGACGATCTTCGTCCGGTCCTCCACGTTCGGGCACGCCCCGTAGCCCAGCGAGTAGCGGGCGCCGCGGTAGCCGAGCTTGAAGTAGTCGGCCACGTCGTCGGGGTCGGAGTCGGCCATGACCGACCCGTCGGCGAACCCGAGCTCCTCGCGGACGCGGCGGTGCCAGTACTCGGCGAGCGCCTCGGTCAGCTGCACGCCGAGGCCATGGACCTCGAGGTAGTCGCGGTAGCAGTCCTGCGCGAAGAGCTCGTTGGCGAAGTCGGCGATGGGCTGGCCCATCGTGACCAGGTTCAGCGGCAGCACGTCCACGCCGCCGAGCTCCTTGGCCTCCTCCCGCGTGCGGAAGAAGTCGGCCAGGCACAGGTTCCGGTCGCGCGGCTGGCGCGGGAAGGTGAACCGGTAGCGCTCCTTGGCGTCGGGCTCCGGCTCGTCGAGCACGATCACGTCGTTGCCCTCGGAGATCGCCGGGAAGTAGCCGGCGACGATCGCGGCGTGCGCGAGGATCCCCTGTGATTGCAGCCGGTCGAGCCAGTAGCGCATCCGTGGACGGCCCTCGGTCTCGACGAGCTCCTCGTACGACGGGCCCTCGCCGGCCGTGGCACCGCGCAGGCCCCACTGGCCGAAGAACGTGGCCCGCTCGTCCAGCAGCCCGGCGAAGTCCTTGAGCCGGAGGCCGCGCACCACGCGCGTGCCCCAGAACGGCGGCGTCGGTACCTCGATGCGGCGCTCGACGGCGGAGTGGTCGGGAACCTCCTGCGGGCCCGCCTCGGCCTCCCGCTTGGCCTGGATGCGCTGCGAGCGCTGACGGCGCTCCTTGCGCTCGGCCATCTTCGCCTTCTCGGCGTCGTCGCGCTCGGTGTCGCCGCTCATGACGACGTCCATGAGCCGCAGGCCCTCGAACGCGTCCTTCGCGTAGCGCACGTCGCCCTGGTAGACCTCACCGAGGTCGTTCTCGACGTAGGACCGCGTGAGCGCGGCGCCGCCGAGCAGCACAGGGTACTTCTGCGCGACCCCGCGGTCGTTCATCTCCTTGAGGTTGTCCTTCATGACCACCGTCGACTTGACCAGCAGCCCGGACATGCCGATGGCGTCGACGGAGTTCTCGTCGGCGGCCTCGAGGATGGCGTTGATCGGCTGCTTGATGCCGATGTTGACCACGTCGTAGCCGTTGTTGGACAGGATGATGTCGACGAGGTTCTTGCCGATGTCGTGGACGTCGCCCTTGACCGTGGCCAGCAGGATCTTGCCCTTGCCGGAGTTGTCGTCGGCCTCCATGTGCGGCTCGAGGTAGGCCACCGAGGCCTTCATGACCTCGGCCGACGCCAGCACGAACGGCAGCTGCATCTTGCCGGCGCCGAAGAGCTCACCGACGGTCTTCATGCCCGAGAGCAGCGTCTCGTTGATGATCTCGAGCGGGTCCTTGGACTCCATGCCGGCGTCGAGGTCGGCCTCGAGGCCGTTGCGGTCGCCGTCGACGATGCGCTGCTCGAGGCGCTCGAACAGCGGCAGCTTGGCCAGCTCCTCGGCGCGCGACTCCTTGGCCGAGGCGGCCGAGACGCCCTCGAAGATGCCCATGAAGTGCTGCAGCGGGTCGTGGCCCTCGCGGCGGCGGTCGTAGATCAGGTCGAGCGCGGCCTCGCGGGCGTCGTCGCCGATCTGCGTCATTGGCAGGATCTTCGAGGCGTTGAGGATCGCGGTGTCGAGGCCGGCGTCTCGGCACTCGTTGAGGAACACCGAGTTCAGCACCTGACGCGCGGCCGGGTTGAGGCCGAAGGAGATGTTCGACAGGCCCAGGGTCGTGGTGACCTCCGGGTACGCCTCCTTGAGCTGCCTGATCGCGTTGATCGTCTCGATGCCGTCCTTGCGGACCTCCTCCTGGCCGGTGGAGATCGGGAACGTCAGCGTGTCGACGATGATGTCCGAGACCTCCATCCCCCAGTTGGTGGTGAGGTCGGAGATGAGGCGGAACGCGACGCGCGTCTTCCACTCCGCGGTGCGCGCCTGCCCCTCCTCGTCGATGCACAGCGCGACGACGGCGGCGCCGTGCTCCCGGGCGACGGTCATGATCTTCTGGAAGCGCGAGTCGGGGCCGTCGCCGTCCTCGTAGTTCACCGAATTGACCGCGCAGCGGCCGCCGAGTTGTTCGAGCCCGGTGCGCAGGACGTCGACCTCGGTCGAGTCCAGCACGACCGGGAGCGTCGAGGCGGTCGAGACGTCGTGGGCGAGGCGGTCCATGTCGGCGCTGCCGTCGCGGCCGACGTAGTCGACGCAGAGGTCCATCCAGTGCGCGCCCTCGCGGGTCTGGGTCTTGGCGATGTCGATGCACTGCTCGTAGTCCTCGTCGACCATCGCCTCGCGGAACGCCTTGGAGCCGTTGGCGTTCGAGCGCTCGCCGATCATCAGCAGGCCGGTGTCCTGCTTGAACGGGACCGACTGGTACATCGACGCGAGGCCCGGCTCCGGCCGGGGGTCGCGGGGGGTCGGCGTGAGGTCCTTGCAGGTCTCGGCCAGGGCGCGGACGTGCTCGTTCGTCGTGCCGCAGCAGCCGCCGACGAGCTGGAGGCCGTAGTCGGTGACGAACGAGGCGCAGTAGTCGGCGAGCTCCTGCGGCGCCAGCGGGTACTCGGGCCCGTTCGGGCCGAGCTCGGGCAGACCGGCGTTGGGCATCACCGACACCGGGATGCGCGACTGGCGGCTGAGGGCGCGCAGGTGCTCGCTCATCTCGGCCGGACCGGTGGCGCAGTTCAGCCCGATGCCGTCGATGCCCAGCGGCTCGAGGGCCGTGAGGGCGGCGGTGATCTCCGAGCCGACGAGCATCGTTCCGGTGAGCTCGACGGTCACGTGGCAGATGAGCGGGACGCGCCGGCCGTACCGGTCCATCGCCCGGTAGGCGCCGAGGATGGCGGCCTTGGACTGCAGCAGGTCCTGGCAGGTCTCGACGAGGATCGCGTCGGCCCCGCCCTCGAGCTGGCCGAGCACGGACTCCAGGTAGGCGTCGCGCAGCTTCGCGAAGGGCGCGTGGCCGAGCGTGGGGAGCTTGGTCCCGGGGCCGTTGGAGCCGAAGACGAAGCGCGGGCGGTCCGGGGTGGAGTACTCGTCGGCGGCCCGCTGCGCGATCTTCGTGCCCTCCAGGGAGAGCTCATGGATCCGGTCGGCGATGTCGTACTCGTTGAGGTTCGGCCAGTTGGTGCCGAAGGTGTTGGTCTCGATCACGTCGGCGCCGGCGTCGAGATGGCCGTGGTGCACACTGAGCACCGCGTCCGGACGGGAGACGTTGAGGATCTCGTTGCAGCCCTCGAGGTCCTGGAAGTCGTCGAGCGAGAGATCCTGGTCCTGCAGGGCGGTACCCATCGCTCCGTCGCCGATGAGGACACGCGTACGCAGGGCAGCCAGGAAGGGTGACTCACTCGGGGTAGTCATCACGCGATCGTAACGTGGCGCCGGGGTCCGGCCGTCGCCTCTGCGAGACGCATCACGACCCGTACCCTGGGTCGGTGTCCGCCCCCGGAGAACAGCCGCTCCATCCGGCCGCCGCACCCGTACTGCGGGATCCGGTGATGCTCGCCGCGTTCGAGGGCTGGAACGACGCGGGTGACGCCGCGAGCACCGCCGTCGAGCACCTGGCCCTGACCTGGGACGCGACTGAGCTCGGCGCCATCGACCCCGACGAGTACTACGACTTCCAGGTCTCCCGGCCCACGGTCCGCCTCGTCGACGGCATCAGCCGCGAGGTGGACTGGCCGACCACGCGGTTCACCCTCTGCCGCGCCCCCGGGTCCGGGCGGGATCTGGTCCTCGTCCGCGGCATCGAGCCGAACATGCGCTGGCGCGCGTTCTGCCGAGAGATCGTCGTCAAGGCCCACGAGCTCGGGGTCGGCACCGTGATCACGCTCGGCGCGCTCCTCGCCGACACCCCCCACACGCGGCCCGTGCCGGTCACCGGGACGTCGTTCGACAAGGCCTCGGCCCAGCGCTACCGGCTGCAGCGCTCGCGCTACCAGGGACCCACCGGCGTCGTCGGGATCCTGCAGGACGCCTGCGTGCAGGCCGGGTTGCCGGCCATCTCCTTCTGGGCCGCGGTGCCGCACTACGTCTCCCAGCCGCCCGCCCCCAAGGCCACGATCGCGTTGCTGCAGCGCGTCGAGGAGGTCCTCGACGTCGAGGTCCCCCTCGGCGGGCTGCCCGACCAGGCCGAGAAGTGGGAGCGCACCGTCTCGGAGATGGCCGACGAGGACGACGAGGTCCGCGAGTACGTCAAGGCCCTCGAGGAGGCCGGCGACGCCGAGACCGACCTCTCCGAGGCCAGCGGCGACGAGATCGCCGCCGACTTCGAGCGGTACCTGCGCCGTCGCGACCCCGGCGGCCCGGGCAGTCCCGGGCACGGCGACACGGCGGGTGGTCCCGGAACGGGTCCCTGGGAGACGTGACCGGGGCGGACCCCGCCGCGGCGCGATCCGCGGGGGACCGCCTGCGCCTCGCCGCGCTGTACGCGGGCGGGTTCCTCGGCCCGTTCGGCGGCGGGGTCACCGCGTCGATGCTGCCGGAGCTCGGCCGCGACCTCGGGTTCTCTCCCGCGGCGGCGACCACCTCGCTCACGGCCTACCTCGTGCCGTTCGCGCTGCTCATGCTGGTCTCCGGCACTCTCGGCGCCCGCTGGGGTGCGGCCCGCACCGTTCGCTGGGCCTACGTCGCCTACACGGTGGTCTCGCTCGTCGCCGCCGTGGCGGGCTCCGGTGCCCTCTTCCTGGCCGCGCGCGGTCTCCAGGGCGCCGCCAACGCCTTCACGACGCCGTTGCTCCTCGCCGCCCTGGCCGCCGCGACCCCGGGCGACCGCCTCGGGCGGGCCCTGGGGCTCTTCGGGTCGCTGCAGGCGGCCGGGCAGACGTTCGCCCCCCTGGTCGGGGGCCTCTCGGCCGAGACGTCGTGGCGGTGGGCGTTCGTCGGCGTCGCCGCGGTGTCCGCGCTGCTCGCCGTGGCGGGGCTCCCCCGGCGGGGCGGTGGCGCCGCCGTGCGTTCGACGCGCGTGCGGGACGCCTGGACACCGCGCGTGCTGCGCCTGGGGCTCGTCGCCGCCCTCGGGTGGGGCGCGCTCGGTGGGCTGTCGTTCCTGGTCGCGCTGCGGGTCGACGACGCGTTCGCCCTGCCCGCGGGGCTGCGGGGTGCGGTGCTCACCGGCTTCGGGGTCGTCGGGCTGCTCTAACCGATAACCCCAGAGTTCCCCGGGCTCCCCTCGTGGTGCGTAGCTCCTGGACCTGCGGGTTTGACATGTTCTTCCCCTCCCGGACCTCTGATGACGCATCCTCGCCTGAAGTGGCTCGTTCTC
>JAABUP010000467.1_pt1 | contig 89785 bp, 143 predicted proteins | sample 5559201 | NCBI WGS metagenome assembly JAABUP01 (sample SAMN10711887, study PRJNA513373) | rock metagenome | isolation source: Antarctica rocks | place: Antarctica | reverse complement strand
TGATTGAGGTTGTGCGCAGGGGCAGGTGGCTGAGGCGTGTGAGGAGCTGGCAGCTGAGTGGCATGCTGTGCTGGAGGTGCTGTCAGCTTGCTGAGGAAAGAGTCCCAAGCCGCTGGATCATGCAGCGTTGTCCAGCTGGAGTTCAGCTAACATCAATCGAAACGAAAGAACTTCTATTCCTGAGAAATAGGGACTTGACGAGAACATCTGCCGGTACAAAGGCACGAAGATCATTCCCATTTCGTTAGACACAGTAGACAAGAGCAGTATTGTACGTGCCGCCAGAGTGTCAACTACTGCTAACTTATTAGTGGCCGTACAGAACTTGCTGCCGTGGGTGCGTCAGCTGTAGCGCTTAACCTGGGACCAGATACAGCAGAGAGACTTTAAGAAGCTTTGCAGATGGTGGCAAAGCCTTTCTTGATCGTCTGAGCCCTCACAGCTGCAGTGAGACCTGAGAACAAGGAGCCTAAGCGGCTACAAACTCAGCTTCAGTGCGCCTTGGGCACAAAGTGCCGCACAGCACATGGCACTGGTGCCTCATGCCAGCAGCACCAATAAAGAAGAGAGCAGGGGTGCTATAGTTGCAGTCCGAGGAGCTCAAGAGCTTACACAAGAGGAGTATGAACAGCGCATTAAAGATGTAAGGCTTGCTTGGCCAGCTGCAACCAACTGGATTGCAACGTCAGCAGCATCAATCATCAGAACCTTCGAACACATTGCAGGCTGAAGTGCTGGAGGAGAAGCTCAAGTTCATCACGGAGAAAATCCCTACCCGCATCATGAATGTGGCAGGAAGCAATGCTGGAGCTGGCAGTGGTGAATTTCACATGTATCGGCAGGTGGGTGTTCTGCCAGGCCAGGCTTGCTGCCTTTTACTGCCTTCCTTGTGTGTATCAATGGTGATCCCCAGCCGTCTTGCAATGCTGGCCCCAAACGCTAGAGCATGTATCAACTGTGATGCCCAGACAGCTTGCAATACTGGCATCAAAAGCTAGAGCGTGTTCCTCTGTTTTTCTATTTGCAATGATGCCAATTCAAGCTCGATTGTGCACATGACAGCCTTCTCTGAAAGTGCAACTCACCCAATCTGTGGCAGGCAAGGCGGCGTGAAGTTATGCGACAGCAGAGAATAGAAGAAGAAGCAGTTGCGGATGCAGCAGAACGAGAATACCAGGTAACCTGGCAGAGGACAATGATGTTTGCTAGCAACTTGAATGTAGTGTGCCTCTGCTGGGTAAAGGACCTGCGGCAATGCTGCAGATGAGACCTGGATGTCAGTACCTGTGCTGACTGCAGGAAAAGAAAGACAAGCTGGCCAGGGAAGAGGAGGAGCGCACTGCAAAACGACGTGCCAAGAGACAAAAGAAGAAGGTACACTCTTTCTGGCATATAAGCCCATGTTCCATTTGTGTGAGACTGCAGGTCTCTTGAGACTGTCAAAACTGATGACAGGCGCTATTCTCATTGACTGAAGTCTTTTTGTGCAGCAAAAGACAGGGACAGCAGCTGCTAGCATGGGGCAGAGCTTAGCTGCAGCCAAGGCTGCAGAGAACTCTGATGATGAAGGCCATGATCAAGCTGACCTGGATTGAAATGGAATCCAGCTACGCAACACTGATGGCTTCAAAATGTACATGTACCACACAATGATGGGCTTTGCTTGTGCAATTTGCAGTTCAATTACAACAAAAGCACATGGTGCAAGGCAAACCAGTTGTAAGGATCCTGCTTCTCACAGCAACGGCAGGCATTTACACATCTGCAGAAACTTCAGCATACCTAGTAGACTTTATGAATATGGCAATTGTTCTCGTTTATTGAAAGTCTTCTGCAGAACGGCCATGGCATGCAACAAAGGCAGATGGGTAACATCACCATAGCAACTGTCAAATTGCATAAGTCACCAGATGTGCATCAGACTTCCAGAATCTGCAGTGGGCTTCTGTATTTGGATACTATTTGCGCTTGACACAACACAGGCAGTATGCACAGAACGAAATGTTGGTTGAGCAAGCTTACATGCATGTCCCTGATCAGTGCACCATATGGCATCCGCTTTAGAGCTCAGTCTCAAATCTGACCAGACTGACTGAGCTCTAGAGCCAATACTGAAACCATTTTGTCCGGAACAAATGTACTGGAACAATTTGAAATCAGATATCAGTCCCTCTAACATAATGCTGCGGATGGCGAAATGGAGTTGGCCTCAAGTATGTCATGCTCAAGACAGAGATAGTTGCACTCTGAGCAACCCATGTGGGGAGATGAAACGTTGCTTAATAATTGTGCAAATTCATGATCCGAGGAGTCTTACAACTGTTTGACTTAAGCGTCTTCTTCCTTGCTGCAGCCTCGTCGGGTCAGCAGTGTGAAGAATATGACAGCCGCAGACAAATTCTGCCGGTGCCCCTGTCCCTGGCTTTGGGAGCTTACCACTTTGCTTACAGATGACCACCTCGAAAGCATCTTGTCCTCACTAGCTATCAACAACTTGACCGTCAGACACACCTCCAGTTTGTGAAATACTGCAGCCAGTCGTGTCTGATGACTAGGCGCACATGAAGCTTTACATCGAGCTTGATGGTGCTCCTGTTAAGCTCCTGTCAGTTTCTGATAGGGTCCCCGTTGGAGAGATACGGGATGCTCTGAAAGCCAGTGCGCTTGAGTGGTACTTTGACGATGGCACATATGTCAGAGCAGCAGACGCCAGGCAATTGAGCGATTTGGTAGCTGACGGCCTTGCCACGTCTGGCCGCAGTGCCAGTGACGCAGTCAAGGTCCAGACCATCAAACAAGGTAGAACAGTTAGAATGCTTGTTATGATAGTGATGATTAATGCACCAACTTGTACAATGCATGCACACAATGAGCTGAACACCACCACACAGCACTTGCCCTGGACAGTGCCCTGGGACGTCTGACAGCACTGCTTTTGTGCACATGATCAATATGTTGCAAGTATTCACCAGCAGGTAGCCAGCAAAGGCTAGAAGAACTGTGTAATCCAGGAGCAGCTTGCAATAGCTTTGAGGAAATGGAGGCTCATATGCTTAATATGCAAATGCTACATTGTACTAGATTACAGCAAGTATTGCTGCTTAATAGCTTTGCATGAATATGCTCAGCAACAGCACAAAACACACTCACGCTCGGACGCCCTTCTGTGGAATGCAGAGATGCGTCAACAAATCATCACAACTGCTTCCAACACTGTTTCTTGCAAAGATCATCTTCCCCCGGAATCTCAAGCTGGTTGATAAGGTTGATCATTGTCCCATGCAATTGCAGGACCTGAAAGCTGGCAAAGTCGGCTAGTCCAGCCTGAGCAGGCAGCCTCAGGTTTGCCACATGGAAGCAAAAGCAGGGCTCTGGCCAACAACCAAGCTCAGCCACCAAGCTCTGACACTGCAAAACAGCAGCCACGACTGTCAAGTGCTACTCCGTCTGCTCCATCCTCTTCCAGAGCAACAGCACATAACCTCTCAGCAAGCAGTTGCACGGTCACTCAAGGGCAGTCACAGCAGATTGCAGCAGCAGCATCTGGGCACAGCAGCACTGCTGCTGAGAGTGCAGCATTGCCGGAGCCCAGCAAGGTGGTGCCCCTTAACAGGGCTGCCCTAGATCAGCCAAAGGCAGCCAAGACAGCTGCCAGCACGCACATTGCAGACAGGGATCGGATGTCCCAACCACATGTGAACAGCGCTAGCGCTGCTGCTGATACGGCTGCTGCCAAGGCCACAGCTGCAGGCAACTGTGGCGAGCTGGTTCAAGCTGGACACGGTTCTCCTCAGATGCCACAGCGCTCAGTCCAGCCAGCAGTGCCGTCCAACAGCAGTGGCGGCGTCAGCAAGCAGCCCGCTGCCCTCAGCTCAACACAGCAGCAACAGCCTCAGGTCTCCAGGGCGGCCAAACCATCCCTTGCAGCAAATGCAGCAACAGCTGGCAATGGGCAGCCGCTGCAGCAGAGCTCTGCCCAGTCTAGTTCAAGACTCCCTGCAGCACAAGCAGGACCCCTGCAGTCAGTAGCACCTGTTGGCGTCTCAGCCCAAGGGTTGAACACCAACGGACCACTGGAGCTTGCATCAGTATGTCTGAATGGCCACCATGGCTCGCCCCAGCTTGTGCACGCCGTCAGTGCATCATCAGCAGCTCTAGCTCTGAGCTTGCACTCAAGCCATGCAGCGCCCTTGCCACAGACTAAGATGCCAGCTGCTGGCTCCAACTCAGTAGCAGCTGCCAAGCCATCAAAGCTGGCGACTGCCACCAGCATTGATCGGCCCACGGCTGCTGTTGTTTCAGCTGCTGCACCAGAGGGCAAGCCAGCCTTTGCTGCAGCTAGCCCAGTGGTGGCTCTTGGCCCATGTCAGCCCCCCCTGGCTGCAGCTGCTGCTACAGGAGTGCAGTCGAACAATGGGGCTGTTTGCAAGGCATGTGGCAAAGCAGTGGTCTCTGGGAGAACGCTCACCGCGCTTGGTAGCCGCTGGCATAAGGACTGCTGGAGATGTGCAGCGTGCTCAGCTGTCTTGGAGGGTTCGTTCATGACAGGCCCAGAGAACAACCTGCCATACCACCCTGCTTGCTACAAGGAGGAGTTTGGTGCGCGGTGCGTAGTCTGCAACAAGGTGGACACTGACATCAGTGTGGAGGGTGAGCCTATGCACCGGCAGTGCTTCAGATGCACAGCATGCAGCAGTGTCATTGACAGCAGCTATCGCACAGCGGCAGGGAAACAGGTGCACTATCACCCGCACTGCTACAAGGAGAAGTTTGCCCCTAGGTGTGTTGTCTGCAACAAGGTGGAGACTGACATCACTGTCAAGGGCAGGCCTATGCATGAGAAGTGCTTCAAGTGCTCGTCCTGCAATGCGGTGATCAGTGGCAAGTTCACCACGCATGAGGAGCTTCAGACACACTATCACCCGGAGTGCTACAAGGAGAAGTTTGGTGCTCGTTGCTCAGCTTGCCAGAAGCTGCTCAGTGGCAAGTATGCTGTCGTGGGCAAGGAAAGCCTGCACTATGAGTGCTTCAAGTGCAGTGACTGCCACCATGCCATTGAAGGCAGTTACCAAACTGATGAGCCAACTCAATCCCACTATCACCCTCGCTGCTATAAGGAGAAGTTTGGCACTCGATGTGTTGTCTGCAACAAGGTGGACACCGACATCACGCTGGGGGGAAGGCCAATACACCGGCTCTGTTTCAAATGCACTGGATGCCACAGCGTGATTGATGGTAAGTATAGCAGTGATGATGCAAAGCAGGCCCACTACCACCCCAACTGCTACAAGGAGAAGTTTGGTGCTCGCTGCTCAGCTTGCAACAAGCTGTTCAGCGGCAAATACACCATTGTGGGTGGCAAGAGCTTGCACTATGAGTGCTTCCTGTGCACTGACTGCCATCTGCCCATTGGCGATGGCAAATACCAGACTCATGGGGATGACAAACAGCCATACCATCAGACTTGTCACAGGAAGAACTTTGACCCTAGGTGTGATGTCTGCAGCGAACTGGTGCCTCAGCTGGTAAGTGCCTTTGCTGCTGCTGGACCCTGTGCCTTTCACCCTGTGCCTTTCACCCTGTGCCTTTCACCCTGTGCCTTTCACCCTGTGCCTTTGCCTTTGCCTTGCCCACCGTGCCTTTCACTCTGTGCCTTTCACCTGATCATCAATACTTGGTAAATGTGTGGTGCATGTCCTTGGCTTGAAGTGATACCAAGCTTGACCGTGCGTGTGTAGGCAGATGGACACTTGGAATACTGTGTGAGCTCATTCTGGAAGCAGAAGTACTGCAAGAAGCATTCTAGCGATGGCACCTCACGCTGCTGCTCATGCAACAGGCTGAAGCCTGACAAGCAGCAGTGGCTGGCACTGTCATCGGGCAGAAGGATGTTGTGCAATGATTGCTCATGCACTGCTGTGCGCAGCACATCAGAAGCCCAGCCTTTGTATGATAATGTGAGTATTATGCAAAGACTGTTCTTGCACTGCTGTGCACATCATGTCAGAAGCCCAGCCGTTGTTTGACAATGTGAGTTATGTTGCCTTGCAAACTTTGTCCCAGTGGCTTGCTGACAGCATGCTTATCCATCTTACTATTCATCATGATGCCCTTCGGTGGACCCAAACATACAGCCTTCGCACACAATTTAATATGGTTAAGACTGCAATGACAGGGGCCTTTGTGCAACAAGCTGCAAAAGCCTCTTATTGGTTTGTGGGTCACAGCATGTCATTGACATGTGATCCTTGGACAGTTCAGCTGTGCATTTGGCAGCTCTGCAACAGTGCAGAAAGTCTTTATCAGAGATGAGCATATAGTTTTTGGCCCACAGCAGCTGATGCATTGCAGGTTCTGGGCTTCTTTGCCAAGATGGGCTTGGCGCTGCGCGAGCGTCCTCCTATGATGTTGGTGGATGGTGATACCCTTGACCAACAGCGCAAGCCGTGCAGAGAGGGTGACAAGCAGGCACCCATTTTCCACACCTTGGGGCTGTGCCTGCTGAGGGGACATGGCCATGTGAAGCATGTTGTTCATAGCCAGCCTGGTCTCTCATCAGTGTATAGGCAACCATCCCTGAATGCCACTCTGCGGCCTGCTGATTTGTCCCAGGTTGAGTACGAGGTAATTATCTCTCTGCTCAGCACTCACAGATGCGCACACACCAACAGACATGATCTTGGGATGCAGTGACTCATGGACTTGTGTCAGGTGAATCGTGACTCATTCACCTTAATGGTTGTTGAAGCCATGAGTTCATCAAGCATGCAATGATAGACTTGACCATTCGTTGCTCCTAACAAGGTATACAGGTCACAGCGTGCATGATGCCCATACATTGGCACAAATGAGCTACTGCTCTGGCACCAACAGTGGACATCACACTCCTAGCAAAGCGCTTGTCACCTTCAGCCTGCACCTCACAACCTCTACAGTATGCAATGCTTGCATCAGCTCAAATGAGTCGCTTTAACATCCCTCAAATGCAGTCTATCAATGTTTTGATGACACCATACAGGTGAAGGGTATACTGGTGATGTATGGGCTGCCATGGCTGCTGACTGGTGCAATCCTGGCTCATGAGGTCATGCATGCCTGGGTTGCCGAGAACAACATCAACTGTGGTCACGCCGAGGGTGATGAAATGTCAGCTGTTGGAGAGGGCATAGCAGAGCTGTTGGGCTTCATGTGGCTGGAAGCACAGGTGCTGTGCATTCAAATATTGAACTTAGGAAGGATCTGGTTGAAAACCGGCATAACATCTTACATGACATGTTCCTGCTTGTGTCTGCAAGGGCATGTGCTGTGTCATGCAAGCCAGTTGTGTCGAATGTCAAATGTCAAGCACCTGGTGTCATGATGCTTCCTGAAGCTCTGTAGTGTGTGTGATGTCACTTGGTACAGGCAACAGCTCAGAAATATCTTAGGGCAATTTGCATGACATATGAAGGTGCTTGTGGTAGACATGACAAAGCTGCAGAATCAGCATGTTGCGAAGTCCCGAGATGTCAGAGTAAACTTCTGCCACTGTGGCATGCAGGCATCTCCTATTGCTGCTGCCACAAGCCAAAGCAACGTCAGTGTTCCTCTTCCCAAAAGCAAGGCTGTGGACAACCGCACTTGGGCACAGCGTGTCAGTGCTGATGGACGAAAATACTTTGTCGATCCTGTCACACGTCAGACGACCTGGCATGACCCAGTGAGTAAAGATTTCTTGCGCCATATGGTCACCATACATATCCAGTTTTGATGTGCACATGTAGACCGTTTGTAGATGTATCCATGCTTCACATGCACCTAGATGTAATGTTGAGATTGCTCACAGTGGCTGAGTACCTTAATGTCATCTGAAATGATGAGCTTATGCTAGGTGAGAAGACTACTTGCACATGCTTGATCTGCCACCCTTGTCTTCGTCATGCAAGGCTGTGCTTCATTTTCTTCCCACTCAGAGGCCATGAAGACTGACTGACTGACTCATTCACAGGCTAGCTATTTGGCTGACTGACTGATTGTGGTAGGCCCGGGTGATAGACTGTCAGTAAGTGTTTTAGACATGCAGAGGCCAAACTAGATGGCAAGCAAGATCTCATGCTCATTGCCACATGCAAGATGTGATTACTGCAGAAACGGTGGCAGGAGGTGGTGGCGCCGGATGGATTCAAAGTATACCTAGACCAGAGCGCAACAAGTGGCATTTCCAGCTCAGCAAAGATCCCTGCCGTGCCCTCTGTACCGGTAAGCATTGCGTGCTGCATTCAGATCTGCACATGTCAGGTGTTGATATTCACACACATTGGAAAGGGCTTTCAGGGCAGCAATTTCCTTGGATTTTTTTCTGTTCATGCTCAGCAAAAACCCATCGGTAACGACGGTGTCTACTGTTTGTAGATATTGGCAAACAGAACTAGGTTCAGACACAGCTAGTCGGTACCTAGCAGAAGTCTTCATTATTAGGCTCAGTGAAAGCATCCATATTCTGATGTCACTTGCCTCAAAACAGGTGGCAGCACTACAGAACTTGATGCCAGAATGGAGGGAGCATGTGAATGCCGAGGGCAAGAGGTTTTACCACAACTCAAGGACCAAGGAGTCTCTGTGGGTCTTGCCAGATGATGTCAAGCAGCAGGTGCGTCTTCGCATGACAAATTGTGCTGCATATCTGTGCATAACCAAATCTGCTTCACGCATTTGCATCTTATTGTTTTCACCAAGCTCATGAGTTAACTCAATGTCTGAGGTAATTCAGCAGACAAGCTTGATTGACTGCAGATCAGCAACTACTTGTAAGGCCATGAGAGTGTGCATGAGTATTGAAAGCTCATGCTGCATGACACTCTGCAATTTTGCTGACATCAGTCCTGATGCAGGTCACATGGTATGAGAAGCTCTCCAGCTACTATGGGAACCAGACACGCACCAACACTGACAAAGTCTATGGGGAAGGTTTCAGAGCTGCGTATGAGGCGTTTCAGCAGTATGGACTGAGAAATGTGCTGCTACATGTCAAGAAGAACAATTACCTGCCTAAAGTTGACGATGTCATGGATAGCTCTGGCTCTAAGAACAGCATCAAGAATGCTTTGCATCCAGCTACGTGACTGGCCCTGCCAGAAGTTGTATCCTTGTGGTAGGACACGAATGGCGAAGTAGCTTGTACCTAACAGGATCTTTATTACAAGTCACACATGAAGTGCAGATCAATGCACTGAGGAGTGGACTGGAGTAGTGTAAGCCCCATGGAATCGGTCACAGAAGTTGCGCTAAAGAGCTTGCAAGGATGTCTTGTGTGTCAACATGGCTGACCATGAGTTTGAAAGTTGCATCATGTTGAGAAATGTGACCTGAACTCATCAACATTTTAGCCATGTTGTTTGTACAAGATCTTGAACGTTCTCTAGAGCAGAGCGATCATGATATGGCACAAGTGCTGGTGACAGCTTCATACTTGAAAGAGCAGACATGTGTCAGTTCTGTTTTGAACAGTGCACTTTAAAGGTCTCGAGCATTGCACATGACTGATGCCTGTTTGCAGCAAGGACTCAACAGTCACAACAGCTGCTCTGCAGTCACAGGGCTGAGCAGCTTGAGGGGGATTGGGCCCTCAGCAAGAAGTACTCCGTTGGATGAGCACCAAAACTGGTAGCCGTCTGAGAGGGCTTTTGCTAGGTCCAGCTTCAGCATCAGAATGGCCCATGTGTTTGTGCGCATGTGCCTTTGCTCTGAAGCAAAGTGTATGTGTGTGCGATTCATGCGGCGAAGTTCTCCAGACTGCTGGATTGCTTCCCATCTGCATCACAGGCAGTCCATCTTTACTGTGCTGTATTCTTGCACAGCAAGCTTCTGCTAGAGGGCTGATCTGCTTTGCAACAAAGTCTATGGATCAGGAGGAGATACAGCATGTTTGTAGACAAAGGCCTGCTGATACTGCTTGGGAAAGATGCCTGTGGTGGAGTCATCTTTTGAAATGCTTTTGACGCTTATGCAACTTGAGTCACTGTCAGCATGATCAAGCAGCAGACATCATTCAGGCAAGAGGTAACTACCAATGGGGCAATGTCACCCTTGCTTTCCAGTGACATGCACTGCAAAAGGAACTTGTGCAGCATCTGTAATGGGCTCCAGCTCTAGGTGTTGAACTGAGAAGGAGTGGCCTTGATTGGCTCGGATGCGAGGGGGCTGGGTAGTGTCATCTATAGAATACCTATTCTGCGCTGTATGTAAGCCAAAGTTATTGCTCAAACCTGTGTGCTGAAAGCAGTTCAGGCCAAGCAAAGTATATGTGCAGAACATTGTATACACTCAGCCGTCACAGTTGATGTTGATAGAAATCAGGACAAGCTAAACAGCGTGTGCTTAAGGACCAGCAAAGCAGCATGCATTTGTGTGAAAGCGAGCTGTATGTGCAGTCAGTGATCACAACAACAAAAAGAGATGGCAGCTTGCAGATGCCAAAAGCGTGCACCTTGACATCACACGAAACAGTTGCCCTAATTTCTTGTTCTGTTGGCTTGTGCTTCATGTGTGTCAGCAAGGCTGGTAGAGATATATAGCCATCACTGGTCATGCCTGACAAGCAGGCACGCATGGTGACAGCATGCTGATACGTGGGTTGCATTGCTGATCGGGGCAGCCAATACGTGAGTGTGTAAGGGCGAAAGCTACAACGCAAAATCTGCTCAAACGTCTTGAGGGTGCTTGTGCTGTTGTGCACCGCAGTGTGGTGATGTGCACCTGGTGGTGGCCTATGCCGAAGCATGTATGACATTTCTTTGCTCACGTGCACCATTCTGTCTTTGCTGGACATGCAGGCACTGCCCATCTCAGATCAACCCCGGAAGTTTGGCCAAGCAATCAATACGAGCCAATCAGCGATCTTTCAGCCGCGTCGCATGGTAAATAAACGTCGGACACTGCATGTTTCGACTTGAATTTGCCAGATTTCAGATGCATAAGGCCTCGCAAGGCTTTGCCGGTTTGCACTGAGGAAACTGACCAAGAAGCTGTGACTGAGAAGAAGAGAGGCGGGGAGATCATTTCAGCGAGCTCCCTGCAAAAATCGTCTGTACAAGCAGCAAACAAAGCATAGTGTTTGTGCGGATCACTGTCATGCACAACAGACAAAGGTGAAAGATGTCCGCTGCTGGCCAGCGACTTGGACCCTCTGGGACAGTTGTGACGGTATGCTGACTTGGCTTTTCTAGTCAACTTGGCACTTCAGATACGAACGCAAGACACGCACGTCAACGAGGGTGAACCTGCTGCAGGATTCTCTGAGTCCCGTTCCAGACCCGTTCGAGCAACTTCAGTGTTCTCACTTGCAGGATACACTCGACACATATAAGTACGTGCCAGTTGTTGCTCAAGCAGTTCAGTACGTCTTACTGCTTTGCCGCTGATGAAATACGCGTGGTTGACAGGGGTACCTTGGAGGAAGCAGGGCATGCACATGGCGCACAAGGCTGGCTCAATGCCTCTTTGCAGACTACGCGGGGCACAGAGCAACTTTACAGCCTGCTTCAGCAATATGTGCAGAAGCCAGCATTTTTGCACAAGCTCACAGCTGCAAGGTCAGCAGCAGGAGGGCCTGCTGCACCTGTCCCTGTAGCCATTTCGGTGGCTGAACAAAGCTCAGCTCCAACTTGTCCAGAGCACATGCATCCCGATGATGACGTGATGCAGGCCAGCTTTTGGGAGCCAGTACCAGAGCCACATGCTCATGAGGTGTGGTCACAGCTTGGCATGCTGATGCTGTCTTTGCCATCTGTGAAGCAGCAAGGCCCGCGTCACAAGTGTGCTGAATTCCCCACTGAGTTGTGCAAGCATGCTGGCCCTTTTCTACCATGCTCCTGTTGGGTATACAGCTGTTGAAATGCAGCCCAGAGGCAGATGGAAGCTGAGCGCCACACCTTTGCTGTGTAGTTGCTTGCTGATCAGATGACAGAAGGCGTGAACTCACGCTGATGCAGGCTCTGGAAGGTTTAGTCGAGGAAGAAGCCCTGGGTAGTTATGTTTTGGTGGAGCAGGAGGATGTGCTTGACGCTATAGGCACATTTGTAGCTGCTTATCTTGCCACAGTGCCTCAAGCGCAGCACATGAAACCAGCTGAGCTACAGCAAGCCCTGACATCCACGTTCCGAGTGAGTGCCAGCTGTGTGCATCTGAACAACTTGAAAGCCATGCCTGCCTGGCTTTGCAGTCGTTGTCTTGCTGCCATGTTAAAACCAGTGCCAGATGTTTGGTACCAAACATGCATGGCCTATCATTTGCTGCCCGCTACGGTCAATCATTCTTTGTCTATGCCTCTTTATTTGTCATATATTCTTGGGGAGCTGACCTTTCCAGCTTCTTGTGCCTGCTGCACATTCACTTGTCTGTTGCACCCTGTTGCTCATGTCACAAAAGTTAATGCCACGTAGGATCTGCGAAAGGGACATGTGCGCAAGTTTTGGGAATGGGGCAGATGCGCATATCGCTGCATTGCCTTTTCTTATGGAGCGTTCAGTGTTTACGAGAACCCATGGTTGGTGAGGGCTGTTGTGACTGCCTTGTGGACAGTGGGCAAGGTCATGCTGGGCATGCTGCTGTGAACATTGCTCAGCATGCACCTTCAAGTTTTGAAGATGGTGCCCGCCTTCTGGCACTGGACCTGCAGCATTGCCTAGGCTGGCGTGCTATACGTATACTCTACTGCTTGTACCTTGTATATTTCTTTGCCATGTGCACGACGGCAATTGTCTAACAGCACCTGTATTGCTCAGCGCAAGTTTTACTGACAGTGTTGTTTCTTGTATACTGTACCTTGTGCCATTGGTTTACCGCAACTGACATAGTTTCAGGATAAGCAGCCGCAGCAGCAGCAGCACCTCACGCTTCAAACTCACATGAATATGCGCCCAGCCCGCCTACAATCTTGTCAGATTATGTTCAATAAGCAGCTTGGCTTCAAGTACAACAAGCAGCATCCATAGTTCCTGTAAAATCCTGAAGGTCCTTGTAAGCACCACGAATGCTGGCTTATGTTTTGTACATGACTTAACTTAACTTCACATCAGCATGATCATCTACGCTATTAGCTGACACAAAATACATATGTGGCAATACCCAAGATACCGGTTCCTGATGCCCATTGCCTCTTGTAAGTGACAAGACATGCATCTGGACATGGCTGTGTGAGATCCCACTACTGATTGACATCCCTCAGATGATGGAGCTGTGGCAGAGCCACTTGGAAGCCTGCTGATCGGTCATCGTCGCCCCTTGGAATATTTGACCTTGTTTTGTTTCCTTTCCAGCTTCTCCCGCTTTCTACGCTCCACAGCTGTCTCCTCTACGCCCTTCACAAGCATGAAAAAGTGTCAGCTCAAAAGTGTCAGCTTTTGAGCTATATGCCACAGGAGTGCAAGAATAAGGTGGTGTTTCATGACAGTCTGTTGAGTTGTGCAATTAAACCACACCGTCAGTCGCATCTTTCAGCCTCAGTGTACAGCACGCAGAGCACCAGCTGTGTCCATGCTGCACATGTGACATGGCACGCTTCAAGGGCATTGCACAGTGACTGACCTCACGAGAAGGAGAAAAGAAGTAAGGCTGCAGCACATACTGCCACAAGAGCCAAAGCCCCCATCCCGGCAGCTGCAACAACAGTCAAGTCATGAGCTGCATTACAGGTGCAGGCAAAACACTGTTGTTTGATAATTGTAGGTTTTTGCAGCCTCACCGCCAGCAACAGCCACCAAAACTTGTCTGATAACAAAGCTGTCAAGATTTGTAAAAGGGCCAGACAATAGATGACCTCTACTGCATAATAAGGCAAGCTGCCCTTGAGGTCAAGGTCTGAGCCCCCATGCTGGAGCTCCCCATTCTCATAGGTAGGCTCTGCAACAAGCAGCATGTGTCTTTTGGAGTCTGATCATTCCATATTACCCCTGTTGCAAATTGGCTGGCATCTGATGCTGTCGATGGGCAAAACAATCACAAGTCAAGACTTGCCTGCCTGCCCCTTGATGAAGCTGTAACAAGCAAAGTGGACTGTACTGGCAAGGGTTAGCAGCACGTAGTGCCGAGTAGCAGATGACTTGTAGAAGAAGCCGAGGCGCCCGAGCGCATATATAGCCTGAAGGAGTAACATACACACCTTTATGAGTACCTCTGTAACTGAGGCAATCAGGCAAGTGCGGCTGCTTCGGCGAGCTCGGCAAGCAAAACGCTAATTGCACGCACCGTGACCGCAAATATGACTTGCTGTAATAGCTGCAGCTTCTTTCTGTTGTTCTCGACTTGTCTCTTGGCTCCTTGGTTGGCCATTAACAAGTCAAAATTATGTCAAGGACGGGTAAATGAAAGCTCACGTCTGCTGACGCTTGAGTGTCTTCGCTGCGATCAATTGAAAGCTGAACAAGGGCTGCAATCGGCGTTAGGTCGCTCCGAAACCACATGATATGGCTATCTTTGCAGCCATGGACCCTCATAAATGCACACACTGGACGTGTGTTTGCTGCGTGAGAACGGTGGAATTGACGGAATTATGCATCCCAGACTGTTGCTGGAGCGCACACTCTGGTACAGCAAAGCTCTCCAGGCAGCATTTGAAACAATGCCCCGTATGTCACGCATACTAAAAGCTGAAGCAAATGCTGGAGATTGCTGGCTCTCTGTCAGCTCTACAGCACATGCTGAATTTTGTCACCTCAGGCTGAGTGCAACCTCAAAGGTGCACTCAGAGTGACCTAAGTTCAAAAGTTAGGTCAAGCTGGTTGTTCATGTTGACCGACGCCTGATTTTCTTTGCGCAGCAGGAGCTGACGCGCATAAGCATGTCTCAAAACGCCATCAGGCAGCTACTTGCATGTTCCAGGCCGTCATCATTAACCAGGTAGGCTGATGTCCACCGACCGGCTCTCCCGCAAGCGCACGCACTGCAAACCTCAGGTTTGTGTTGCTTTTGCAGATATGCGGAGCTTCTGGACCTGCAACAGCCGAGAAGAGTCTTGCATGGGACTGCCGCGTCGATCACAGCATTTGTCTGCCAGCTCGTGGGCTCAGAGCAGACAGCAGCCTCTTTGCAGTGGCTGCAGTATGGGCAAAGGCAAGCGCAGCGCTACAGCACTGCAGGTGGGCTGATCCCTTTAAGCAAATGTGATTCTGAAATGCTGCACCAGAAATTATAGACTCTTCTGATGCTTCCTCTTTTTATGTGCAGGACACAACAGTCCCAAGATCACTCCTGCAATAGAAGTTCAGCTGCATCGCATAGGACAAAGGCATGCTGACCTGTGTCGTCAGCTTGCTGGTAAGCTCTCTGCCTCAGCAGCTTGCTGCTGTTACACCATTTGACCCTTGTTCCTCTGAAGGCTGTGAGTGTCTCTGTGGTGATGTCAGATGAGAGCGCTGCCCAACTCACACCTAAGCAACTGGGCCAGATTAACAAGGAATTGAGCACCCTTCAGCCAGTTGTGGACGCTCTGCGCATTCTGAGTGAGCAGCGTCAGGAGGTCTGGCATGGCAAACTGTTTCTCATCCTGCAATGTACGCCTGTATGCATTTCACACCCTCTGCAATCGAACACTTTGCCAAGGCAGAGGGTGCATATCACTTGCCAGATACACGTTATGACATCTCATCATTGATGACTGTCATGATGCCTGGATTGAGCTGTAGGCTCCCACAGCCCATTCTTTTGCATTTGCTGCAGCTGAGGCCAAACAACTTGCATGCTAGTAATGGCTGACATGTATGTTTGGTGTGCAGATGAATGACTTGGAGGGAGTTTTGAGGGACAGTCCAGACGACCAGGAGATGCAGCGCATGGCAGAAGAAGAGCAGCAGCAGCTCCAGCAGCAGGTCTGTACTCAAGCCCTGTCAGCTGAAGCAGTACTGCATTATGGCAGTGCAGAAAGTAGTGATTACAACAAGTCAGCTACATGCATGTGGCCTGTTGGCATGCAAAGTATGTGAGTATCACAAGTCAGCTACATGCATGTGGCCTGTTTGCATGCCAACAGGCCACATGCAAAGTATTTACCCTGTTGTACTCAGGCACATACCACTGTTTGCAAAGGGGCCATTTGCAGATCTGTCTTGTAGCTGCTGTACAACCTCTTACATCCGACATGCCTTTGGCAATGTCAAGGGCACATGCCTCAGCAGGTTGGTAGTCTGTTGCCCAACTCAACCATGCTGGAATAGGTGATGATAAGGCTTACTGTTGCAGATCCCACAACTAGAAGAGCAACTATTGTTGTCACTGGTGCCTCCAGATGAGACAGATCAGCGAGACATAGTTTTGGAGGTGAACTCAGTTTGCCTCTGCTTATTCAGTGTGCACTTCTGTGTTGCTCGCTGGCACACTTGTGAATCCTTGATGCCTTGTATGACTCTGATCATTGGTACATACTTCTGTTATAGTGAGGCCGTGGCAAAAGCTTTGAGGCATGTTGCATTTGCAAGAGGTCTTCACATGCACTGCTAGCAGTGATGTCTATGTGACCTAGAAGCAGGCTCACATTTGCTTGCTTGCCGCTTGTATGCCTATGCTGAGTATCTACAAGTCCAGGTGCAAGTTGGAAGCATGCTCTGGAAATGCTGCTCTGACATTTCAGGTTCGAGCTGGGACAGGAGGCGATGAAGCAGCACTGTTTGCAGGAGACCTGCTGCGCATGTATGAAAGAGCTGCAGCTCTGAACGGTTGGAAATTCGAGGTCAGCCCCTGAAATTTTGCTCACAAAGACACGCACAAGCCCAGTAGATATGTACATGCTTAAAGAAGACAGCACACAGCTTGTGCTGTAGCAGCAGTGCCAGCAAAGCTGTTAACTAACAGGAGGCAACAGCCACCTGAGGGGCAGTGTTGCTGTTCAGAAGCCACATGAAAGACCAGACCCACTCACAAATTGATGCTGACCCATCACTCAGCTTCATGCAGCCGCATTCGTCTGCTTCTGTCCTGTCTGCACAGACGCTGTCTGGGTCATAGATCAAGGGTCTTCTGCTGAGTGGTATGTGTCTGTGCTATGTCTCCCACAGAGCCTGTGATCTGCTTTCGCAGATTGTTGAGATGGCAGCCACTGAGGAGAAAGGAGGGTGCAAGTCAGCGAGTGCAACTATCAGTGGGCAAGGAGTGTATGGCCGCCTCAAGTATGAGAGTGGCATCCACAGAGTGCAGAGGGTACCAGCAACTGAAGCTAGTGGCAGAGTCCACACCAGTGCTGCCTCAGTGGCTATTCTTCCACAAGCTGATGAGGTGTGGGCAAGCCTGCTGCTTCTTGCTGTCAGACACACCGCTTGCCCATCAAGAAAGAAATTTTCAGCGATCATATTGGGAGCCTCCTTAGGCGGCAGCCCGGAGCTTGCCCATCAGACATTACGTTGTAGGCTGTTACTTCTTGCTGCTGTTTGGGCTTTTTCTTCATGCGTGCTGCCCCACAGCTTTGCTCTGTGTTCACAGGCAGCTCATGCCAACAGCTGATGCTTGAAGCAAGATACCTGCCATAGCGCATGCCATCAGCTGACGCTTGAATCAAGATATCTCCCTCAGTCTTTCCCTGATGCAATGCTTTGGTGGCAGGTGGACATAGATGTACAGCCAGATGACCTGAGGGTTGATACCTACAGAGCCTCTGGGGCGGGTGGCCAGCATGTGAACACCACCAACAGTGCAGTGCGAATCACTCATATCCCCTCTGGGCTGGTAGTGGCCATGCAGGATGAGCGCTCTCAGCACAAGAACAAAGCCAAGGCTCTCAAAGTGCTGCGAGCTCGCCTGTATGATCAAGACAGGTCGGCTGTCAATTATGCATGATGTGGCATGCATTTCTAGTGTAGTCATGATTGGCCTATTGTACATGACATTGCCTAATGATTGCCGGTATAAAATTACATTCCTGCCGAAGCAAAGACCGTACCCCGTGAAAGGGCATCAGCTCCTGTAATGTGGCATGCATTATCAGCTTGAACAAGTGCAGTGCATTGATTAGGGCTGCTGCATCTATATATGACTCATGCTGTTTTTCTGGTGCATGCTGCTCTGGAGTGTCTGCATTGACAATGCCTGCATCTGCACCACTTTCTGTGATTTGCATACTAGGGATGTGTTCTGCAACACAGGCTGGCCAAGCAGCAAAGCATGTCAGCTCAGCGCAAGACCCTAGTTGGCTCTGGAGACAGGTCTGAACGAATCAGAACTTACAATTATCCACAGGCAAGTTGTCGCCATCATGACCAGTTGTGAAGGGCAAATGCTTTCATGTTTTGTCAATGAATTGATCACAGACAATACAAGCCAATCCTTGCTGACATGTGTGCGTCGTCAGAGACATGATATGTCTGATGAACGAGTGCACTACAGCATCTGTTGTGCTAAGGAGCTGTGAGTTGTCTGTAGGGGCGAGTAACAGATCATAGGGTGGCAATTACAGAGCACGGCATTGACAGCGTGATGAGCGGTGAACGACTAGCAGTGTTTGCTGATGCATTGCAACTGCGCCATCAGGCAGAAGTGCTGGCTCAGCTTGATGGCCAGTGATGCTTGGGTGGTCTGCAATTCCACGATAGCAGGTCTGCTTGAATGTCATAGGGTGAAAAACGCGCACCCTGACACACTAGCATGATCATTTTACCTTTGCCCCTTTACATTGAGCTATTGAACTGCATATAGTAGTTGTCCTGCCTCTGGGGGTCAGTATATGGCACATCAGGTGCAGACAACAGAAACTGAGGGAATACCTGGTCTGTTAGACACACAACAATGACATGCATAGGGTCCTCACTAATACATGATGGTCACACAAGCAAATCTGAGCAGTGAGTTGCTGTGTTTGGTTGATACTATCACCTACACTTGCTATGATTCATTTGTTGGCTATTCATTGAGGCTTGTCAAAAGCCTTCTGCAACACATGGCATACATAACATGAACATCTAGGCAATAAAGCTTAGTGAGCTGCATTTCCAAACACAAACTTTTGAGGGCTGGCTTGACTTGGCTGTCCAAAAGAGCTGAAGGGCTGAGATGCTATCAAAGCTGGAGGGCTTGGCTGGGGGGCATCGCGCCATGCAGACCAGCCAAAGGGTCCTCCTGTGAATAAATTGAAAGTTATCAGTGCAAGAGACACTGCAGGCTTTCCAAACATGCACAGGATGTCATGCAAAAGACACACCAGCTATGCGTGCTTATGACTGCAAGACCAAAAGCCACAATATCTGACAATTTGCCAGGGTTTAGGAAAGCATGAAAAGATATGCAGCTCTAAAATCTCACATCACTGCAGTGATATTCCTGAGCTGGGCAAGCAAAGGGATGATGTGACAGGAAAGCAAAGCAATGATGTGAGCATTGCTATGACACCTGGTGATTGCTGTGCGGCCCCATTGTTCTTGAAGCCTGTGGAGCTCTCACCCAGCACCTGGACCTCCAGCTGCTGCAAGCGTGTTGCTTCCCCTGAAGAGACAGAAGCTTTTTGAGGGGCAGCAAGTCGCCTCAACAGCCCCATGATCAGGGTGGAAATGATCAGGAATTTGTTCAGGGCCTGATGACTTACCCTCTTGCAGAGACACACAAGCTCTCCTATCATGCACCCACTTATAGCTTTCATTCAGCCTCCAGCGCCTCAGCCGCATCAGGTAGCCAATAACAACACTAGGAGACCTGCAGTGAGTTTACATCATATCAGCAATGATGCAGGCTGACATGCAAGTGTGATGGGAATAGCAGCTGGGGGCGTACATGGAGGTACCAGTCATACAGTGGACTAATACTCGTCCTTTTTCTTGCTGTACAGAGTCTGCAGCAGCATGCAAACGAAAACCCATCAGCATCGTGTTGACTCCTGCTTACACAGCCAATACACTGAGCTGGTGCATACCTAAGTATGAAAAGCATTCATTATAGTCTGGTGGTTTTGAAGACACTGTGTGGTAGTGGAAAGAGTTCTTGTAGAGGTTCTGGCATGTAGGTACAGTCTGCATATCAGGCCAGCCAGTCGAGCAGCTTTCACGTGTTGCTGCTGCCAGAGCCCCAGAAATGTGACGCTCACATTCAGAATGTGGGTGATGCCAACTGTCTTTAGGAGCTCAGATCGCGAAGCGTTGTCATAACTCCCCAAGTATAGGAATCCTGGCAGAATCTCAGTAGGAAACGCACTGTTTCTGTTGGCAGAATCATCGGTTCGGGCAAGGGTGTGACCGCACACAGTGCATGGCTCTCCAGCTTCGTACTGCACATTACAAGGAAAGTCACATCATCTTCTTGAGAACCGCAGTCTAAGAGCAAAACCGGAGATCAACTGCTGCTCACATCGTGCCAGTGTCCGCAAATCGCGCAGGGCTCTTCGCGAGCGCGTTTGGGCATCCCTTTGTTAGCCTGCAAGCATGAGCGAGACAGCGATGCTTCGGATCGAGGATGACCTTAGCAAGTTCAAAGCGGTTTGATGGTAAAAGAGTTGCAACTTTTTTGCCATGTGCAAAAAGAATAACGCCTGCGCCACACCGGTAGGGACCTCGACACCCAGACAGAGTAGGGACCAAGCAAGCGAGCCGAGATCACAACTGCCTAACTGTCGTCAAGAGGTTGTCCGCATGTGTGTTTGCAAGGTCGTTGCGCAACACGTTGTCCTAAGGTGATCTCGTGTGCATGCTTCTTCCTTTCACAGATCAGCTGATACTGCGACATTTCTGCCGCTGCGGAGTGTGCATCACGCAGAATGCAATTTTGACCTCTCATCGACTGTAGAGACTGTGCACACATCTAGCTTCGATCAGTGAGCCGTTCTGTGGCCTAGTCTTGAGCACTTGCTGCTAATCGAAAGCATACGCAGATGACCAAACAATAATGGTCTTGACCAAGCAGACTCGCCAGCCCGGCTTCGGCAGTAGCCATTATGTAGATCAGTCTGTCCTCCTGAAAAGCTTAGCCCAGCTCTGGGAGCAAAAAGAGCTATGCGATTGTGTGCTAGTCAGCGCAGACCAGCACCATTTTCACGCCCATCGCCTAGTTCTCACAGCAGCTTCGCATTACTTCAAAGTCCTGTTCCTAGGGAGTGGTCAGCAAATGCAGAACAGTGTTACAAAAGATGATTTTGGGTTGTATACCATACACCTAGACCAGGTTGACAGTCATAGCCTGAAGCTTGTCATGCAAGCCATATACCAGCAGCATTTCCAGGTGAGGTCACCCAATCACAAAATCTCAGATTTGAATGTACATATGTGCTGTTGCAATGTCAACGTACACGTGTGCTGTTTTCAGATTACAGAGGCTGTGCTAGAGCATTTGCTTATGGCGGCTTCTTACCTTCAGATTGAGTCCATTATCACTGCATGCGCTCAGGTAGGTTGTGGTGTACCATACAGTGTTGGGGTGTACTGCACAGCTTTGGTCATCTGGCCCAAGCCGTCATGCTAAGTGTCAAGTTTGCTGCAGTTCCTTTTTGGAAAGGGCTGTTGTTCAGATTTATGCATCTGGACCATGATGCTGGCTGAGCGATACAGCCTTGAAGAAGTATTCCAGCGTGCAGTAAGGCATCATTGCAATGTTCAAGACCTGTCAGCTGATTGTCAACAGCCTCTTTGCTAAACCAGGCAATCAAGTGCAGACTTATCAACACAAGCCATGGCTTTTGTTTTGTGCAGCTAGCAACTGCAGCAGCAACACCAACTGGACTTCTGCATGGACGGCATCAGGAAGATATTGCTGCACTGACGAAGGACAGTTTGCTGGCCCTGCTAGATGCAGCATTCAGACACGACATTGAGACCTTCAAGGTGGGCCTGAGTCTCGCCATCTGCTCTGGCTAGTCTGCCTGCACAGATTACAGCAAGTACACGTCTGCCTGCTCAGTGGTTGTTGCTTAGGCAGGTCTGCTGTGCTGCACCTGCCAAGCTGCACCTGCTTTAGCCTGACCTGCTGGGTCAGAGCAGACTTGGATCATGGTTGAGCATGGCTATGCCACCCCGGTGTTGAAACAGGGTCAGGGCAGGGACTTCCTTGCCCTTGCCTTCCCTGTCCTGCCATGCTCTCTCGCATGCTGTCAACTTTACAGCCCTGCAGGCTGTTCTACTTTGGGCTGATGCTGATCCAGCCACCAGAGCACCACACATACCACAACTGTGTGATCGTGTTCCAGCGCCGAAACTGTACAAACTGCTTGAGGGCGTGCAGCAGCTGCCATGCACCCCAGCTGTCAGAGAAGCGGTGCTGAAGTGGGTGAAGAGCAAGCAGCGTGACTTGAGAGCAGCATCCTCAGGGCCCGGCTGCTGCACCCTTGATGACTTCAGCAGGCATCAGCAGCTGGGTCACGGCCAGCTGCTGATTGCTGGTGGGCATGATGTCACTTGGCAAAGCCTCAGGTCGGCTTAAAGCCTCTCCTGTCCATCTCACTTAGTCTGTGTTCACAGTCATTGCATGCAGCAGCACAATGACATAACACATGATATGGCAACGCCACATGCATCGTACACATCTTTCAGTAACATCTGGCTTGTTTTCTGCTGCCTTGTACAGAGAAGGTGTAATGACCAAGGCAGCACAGACATGTGATGCAGGCCGGCCCACTACTGAGCACTCAGTGCTGCAATTGCAGACTGCTCAGCTTTCAGCTCCTGATTGCGCAGCTTCTGCTGTGACAACATCTTCTTGTGCTTGTACAGGTCTGTAGAGCTGTATGACAGTAGTGAGGACAAGTGGTCCAGAGGAATACCCATGCCAAACAGAGAGTCCTTCGCCGGCTGTGCTGTGCTGCAGAATGAGGTTGCCCTGCTTGGGGGTGGCTTGCATGGGCGCAGCATGACCCTGTACAACCCCACTGCTCAATCCTGGCGCACTGCTGAGGCGCCACACACCCCTCACTTGCATTCAGCAGTGGCGTCCATGCAAGATAGCCTGTTTGTGTTGGTGAGCTGTTCAGCTGTCATAGTGTGTTTCAGTGTGGTCTGCATTGAAGTCACTGCAGAGTTTCCTCCATCAGGTGCACTGCCTGCCCATATCTGGACAAATCTCGTTTCAATTGTTCAGCTGGAGCTTGTTGTCAACATGAACTGCTCCGTGCACCATAGATGCTACAACCTCTATTCACGCACGTTTGTACTTGAACCGTCAGTGCAGTTTTGAGCAAAGTGACGCGGTATGATGCACCAAGGTTGCTAGGTTGACACATCACAACTGCTGTGGGATGAAGCAATGAAAACTTCTGTCTCGTGTCTTTCAGGGTGGTCGTGCTGGCAATGGCACAGGCTCAGAGCTGCGCACAGTAGAAGTGTGCAGCTCAATACCCACAGGCACCTCAAGCGAGTTTGAGGGGCCAACGCCTGTTGAGTGGCTCTTCACATCCCACATGACAGTTCCAAGGACCTGCTTGGCAGCTGCATCCCTGGGGGACTCCCTATATGCTGTTGGGGGCCAAGCAGGTCGCCAAATATGGGACACTGTGGAGTCATATGATGCACAGCAGGACGCCTGGGTGCAACTGCCAGGCCATATGCACAGTGAACGCAAGTACACATCTGCAGGAGTGCTGCATGGTACGTACACTCCTTCACATTGCTACAGTTCGAATCATGCAGTCAGCCCATGTGTTGTGTCCCTGCTGTTTCATCAAGTGGTGCTTGATTGGTGCCAGCAATGGAATGTTTGGGTACTGTACTGTAAAGCCATCTGTTGAGTCACATGAGCCCATTCAACAAATGGCTCAGGGCAGACTGCTGCTGCCTGCAGGACGCTTGTATGTGGCTGGCGGAATGACAAGCACTCGCACAAGACTTGCAAGTGTGGAGGCCTACGACCCCAGGGAAGGAAAATGGTCCCTGATTGCAGCCATGGGGGTCCCCAGGTCCAGTGCTGGGGTAGCAGCACTTGCTGATTGTCTGTTTGCTGTTGGTGGCAATGCCGGCGATGACTGGATCCATAACTCTGTAGAGATGTATATACCTGCAGCAGGCAGATGGCTTCAGAGAGCCTCCATTGCCTTTGCCAGAAGTGGCTTGGCTATTGCTGCCTTGTGATGTTGTCAGGCCTGCTATGCTTGGCTGGCAAAACATTACTTCTGTTGTTTTGGGTGTGATTACAATGAACGCGGTGCTCATTGCATGCAGGTGTGTTGTTGTGTCATTCGATTTGATTATTTTCTATGTTTGCCAGTATACAGCTTAGATGGTTTTTAAACAATGTTTGCAGGAGATCTTCATATATATGTTGCATATATGTTGCATGCATGCTTATTGCTTGCAAGTGTCCATTGAGTGGCGTACTGCTGACCATTTTCAAAATTCTTTTATATAAAGATTTTTCCAGATTGCTATGACCTATGTAGTTGACTGCACAACAGTCTGTCCGTGCTGCTAATATCTGCGTGAGCTACTCACTAATGCATACCAGGTACATATTTTACACCGAAACAACAATGCATTGCATACTCAGGCGTGGTCCCCGAGCTCCTGCTCAAACACGATCCCTCGCGATCGCGCTTCAGAGTTTATTTTATACCAGGTACAAAGGCGACATTGATTGGCAAGTTGTCAATCCGTGTGTGCTGCCAAACCCCAAGCTTTAGATTCACAGTGTCCAAGGCGCAGCCTAACTTTCGTCTTTCCAAGAAGTCGCGCCAAGACGCTTCACTCTACAAGCCTGTCTGGTATCGCGCAAGCTGCCCAATGGAAAGCATGCTGCAGCATCAGAGGCCTGCATGCCAAGGTTCGGTGTCCGCCGGACCCAACAGACAGCTGCTGCTGACCAGACCATGCATCCGACCACGCAGTCGCAGAGCTGCTGCAGTAGCCGCGCAGGCGGTTAACAGAGCAGAGTTTATAAAACTAGTTCAACAGAAGACAGAGGCATCGAAAAGTGGGAGAATAAAGGAAATGAGCTTACAGGATGTCGAGGAGCTGGTCAAGGTTACTTTCGACACCGTAGTCGATACCGTTGCTAAAGGCGACACTGTTACTATTACCGGGTTTGGCAAGTTTGAGCGCAGGTGATTTACACATAGACTCAACAAACGGAAAACAATTGACACCAGTATGGGACTCCTTTGCAAAGTTTGCAGTGCATCGTCAACATCGAAAGTCAGGCAGTCTTTGTTCTTTCTGTAGAGACCGGCGGGCGAGACAAGGCCGAAACCCAAAGACTCAGGAGTCAATATCGATACCAGCCACTGTCACCCCCGGATTTACACCTGGCAAGGCCTTCAAGGACACTGTGAAAGCCAAGCAAAACTGACCATGCAAATCAGCTTCCTACTTTTTGAAGTGTCAAGCGTAAACTCTGATGTTGCTACTGCTATCATCAGAAGCAGACTGTGACGCACAGACTTCCATCCCGCTATTGCAAAAAGCAACATAGGCAGAGTGGAGGTGAAGACAAAGCAGTTGTTGAGGCAGCAGCACATCCTGGATCATCAGGGACCTGACATGTTCTGTGCAGTCCCTGTTATACAGCAAAGAACATTCACAAGTGATGCATGTCTTGATGCGCCTGCCATATGTACCTCCAACACCCTATTGCAGAACCATGTGCACCAGCAATTTAAATGTCGTTCTGCATTGTTGTGGATTGAGTGGTACTGGCTGTTTACAGATGGTACCAGGAGCAAGTCATCTGCCTACAACATGCATGTACGCAGTTCCAACACGTGCTTAGTAGTCACACCTAGTCTAGAAGTACTTCTGAGTGGCATGCCCATAAGGGTCTGAATAGGCAGAATGTGCATAGCAGGATATACATGGCAACAGGGTGCCCACCGAGAGCCAGCACAAAAGCTACAATCAGTCACAACAGCAACACGTACCATCCAGTTCCACAGCATCATCACTTGCAGTGAGACTTTAAGGCACCAGTGCACTGTTACTTGCGATGAAACATAGCAAAGTGCTCAACCTCGCTTGCGTAGTTTTAGTGTTGAAGTCCGCTGTGATGCACCAGAAAGTCTGACCTTTCTGACTGAAGGCAGGTTCTGCTCGGGAGATGTATCACCATCAATGGCATCTAGTTGCAATGTTGCAATGTCACCTTCATCATCCAAAACTATGTCATGACTTGTGGCTTCCTGTGAATGGTTTTCAGAGTCAGATGAGGTACTGTTTGGAGACGCTGCTTGATTGCCCTGATGCTCTGGCACATCAGCCACTCCATGATCTTGTCTTTCAGCCTTAACTCTGTCAAGAAGTGCATACACCTGCAGCACTCACAGCAAAGTGTTGACACATGTAAACTTACTATGCTGCATCAGCCATGACATGCACCAAATCAACCACAAGCAGCAATGGCAAGGCAGCCTGCAAGCAGTCCACATGAAGGCAGCAGCCAATGACATACATGCCTTGACTCATAGCCATACCTGCTCTGCTCTCTCAATGGTGTCATCCTGCAAAAACCTCACTTCAGGCGCCATTCGGAGATTCATGCTGGTGGCGATATGTTTTCTGACATAGCCTTGTAGCTTCTTCAGCCCTGAGATTGCTATATTTTTGCCTTCCTCATCGCTGAATATGGACAAGTACACCTTGGCTATGGTTAGGTCACCAGACACACTGACCTCAGTCACACTAGCTATTGCAGATACAGCAGAGTCTATGCCAATACGCTTCTCAGGACAGACAGCCTTCTGCAAAACCTGCAACACGCATGCTGTGTAATCACAGGCCTTACAGGGCAGACAGGTGATGGGACAGACAAGTAAGTGCAACTCAGGCCAAATACAGCACCTTGTCTGTGAGCAGCAAGTTTCCAACTTCCCGCTCGATCTGCTTGGCAACTTTGGCTTGTCTTCTGGGATTAGCCTGCAAAAACAGCTAATTCGAGAGCTGCAGCTCAACACAGGGTGTGTCAAGCAGCACTTCTATCACTTACCATGCACTTGACAGGCACGTTTCTTGTTGCTATCCCTGCTCTTGTTGCTATGCCTGTGTATGCAGCACGCATGTCAGTACATGATCAACCGCACTTAGCTTTGTCTGAGGTCTGAAAGACAACACTGTGAACTGACCAATGCTTTGGGCTGCACTAGCAGAACGCAGAACGTGAGGCCGCGGCATCACGAAATAGCTGGCATCGCCCCCAAATACAACAGGTGCAGATGGAAAGACCATGGTGCTTGACACAACTGATTGCAGCGGAAGAAATATATGCTTGCAGGTCTTGGCTACCTACGTAGCTGGCATGTTGCCATTCATTCGTTCCTGTGAGGAGTTGTGATCACTTCCAAGTCGCATGCTTTCTCCATGCTTGCTAAGACTGAGCAAGGGCTCTATAGTGCCTAATCAACCAGAGTGCAGCAAGAGTGCTTGCATATCATACGAGCATCGGTCTGGTCTCGCGCAAGACGTTGAGGACGTACAGTAGATTGGTCAAACTTCTTTAACCGGTAACACGGAGGCACAGCTTTCCCCATTCAAGTGTGCGGTACTGCTGTGAATGGGGGATGCTGGTACCTGGGCAATCTTTGGCAAGAAGGCAACACAGCTGGGCAAGCAACTCAAGTACGCTAAGTCAGCAGTAATCGTGATAGCACTTACAACAGACAGTGAGCACACGTGAACCTTACGGCAAATATTGCGCTCAGGGGCTCCAAAAAGACCTCAGCAGATGATGATGATGACAAACACCACGAGCATAAGGAGGACCACAAGCCTGTTCAGGTCATGCATGGACAGGACAACAGAGACAAGACTGTTGATGAACTGCAGCAAGGAGAGGAAGTTCCCCAAGTACGGCATGCATTGTGCATCAGTAGCATCAGCTTGCACTGCTGCATGGTTTTCTAGTGCTGCATGGTGCCGTACACTGACGAACTTCCGTGTTCTCTCTGTAGGCCAGAATTGTAGCATACAGTGACAGTGATGAGGAAGACTTCAATCGCAACAAATGGCAAGCAGCTTCAGCATCAGATAGCGAGGATGAACACAGAGCATCTCCGGTAGATCATGACACTGCTACAGTCCATGTCAAGCAGCGGCAGCTGATTAGAAAGCCACCCCCTGGAAACAAAGTCAGCATTGAAGCTGCTCCCAGTGTGGCTGCTGTTGCTGGTTTTTGTGGTCACCATGTTGCGCCAAAGATCAAGCACATACTGGTTCCTCAGACTGCAGTCAGGGTCAGTTCATCACAATTTTCGTCTTCTTTATGTTTTGCGAAGCTGTCTAGAATACCATTTAGTTCGGGCATCTCATAAATATGCAATGATCCCTGGTGTCATCACTGTCCCAGTTGCTGCTTGGCAGAAGCGCGCTTCAGGCCGTCTCATGACGACGCATGTTTATCCTGATTCTTGCATGTGTGTGCCACCTTTGAGGCTGCTGCAGCAGTGAAACGACTGTAGCAGCATTGGCTCAGCGCTCTCCAAACAGTCTTGGGAGTGGCTTGCGCAATTCAAAGTCCAATTGTGCAAACTTGCCAAGCAGCAACTGTGGTGCATGTGCAGATCATGGTCTTGGGTGCGCTGCAAGGGACCCAACCCCGAGCAGGGCAACTCCTAGAGCAGATAGCAATGCTAATTGGCTTCCCAACTATGGCCATGAGATGGCTGGTAAGGCTGACCCCACTCTTGACTGAAGAAGTTCAACCAAAAGGCTCAAATCGCATGCTCATCTGCAGCAGTATGTGCGCATCTTTATGAGCTTGTGCAAGAAAGGAAGGGCAGAGTACAACGGAATTGCCCAAGACCAGTTGCCATGGGCCGCGTGCTGGGGTCAAGACCTTGCAAGTGCAGGTTCCAGGAGCATGCCAGCTTGTTGAGCTTGCAAACCCAACATCTGTAACAGAGCACAGTTTATCTGCTACTGTATGATTTCCTTGTCATAATCATGCTCCTGCCTCAAGCTGTTCACGTCCAACAACGAAGACACACGCAGTATAAAGTCAGCATCACAGTACTTTTCATGAACTTTTGACATGATGTAACTCTGCAGGGGATCAAGTACAGCCTGCCTCAGGTGCCAACCGGTGTGGCAGCAGCAAGTCATCAGCTGCAGGCTTTGGCTGTGCCTGCTGCTGTTGTACAGATAGCTGCCAAGCTTTGGCGGCTTAGGCTTATCAGACAGAGGCGCAGGCGAAAACCAGCTAAGAGCACTGCTGCATCACAAGGTATGTTGATCAGATCAACATCAGATTTGTCTGCATGACAATTGGACTTGTCTGCAAAAACCTGCACGCTGAGGCATGTCTCTACTCATGGTGTTTTGCATTGTGCTGCTTCCCCTGCAGTTGCAATGCTGTTTTCTGATGCAGTCCTAAGAAACTGCATGTTTTCATTGTCACAACCGCAGACACAGCTGCCTGTGCATTCATCAACCTCAGCGTGTTGCACGACTTGCTGTGAGCGTAGTGCACTTGCAGTCTGCAGCAACTCAGTTGAACTCTGCTTTTAGCCCTCTCAGCAGACTGAAGCACACAGAGTGCATGCGGCTGCTACAAAGCAGTGTTCCACCCTCACAGCGCCTCAAGGAACTGCTCATGATTGCAGCAAACCTAGACAGTGATCCAGACATAGACAGCCAGGCAACTTCACAGCATCAGCAGCCGCCCCCCCAGCCACAGCAACCGGCGCACCTGGGTGGTGGTGGCGGGGGCCGAGCTGCAAAGGCTGCTCAGCAGTACCCCATGGAGGTTGCTGAAATCAAGCATAGGCTGAAGGCTGCGGGAGCCCAGCTGCCTGTAGAGCGCTTCTCAAATGCAGAGCTGCTCAGATATGGCTACGCCTGTGGCCTGCTCAAGGTCAGCCAGCAACACGGGGACAAAGCAACAGGCCTGTCTTGGATTGAACACATAGGCTGCCCTGATTCATCATTCGGCTTGGCTGCCTGTAAACGTGAATCAGACGGCTGATGTTTTTGAAGCTACTGCATTGCAATCATAAGCTGTGTAGTACTCAGCTGTGCAAGCAGCATGTGCCCAACTCGTCATACCCGTGTCAATGAGGAGACCTCACACACTCTCTGTGCAATACACTATGCAACCCTAGGCTGACAGCAATCCAGACACAGGTTTTGGCTTTGCCTCTGAAGCATTCCTAGCACAACATGTTGGCGGAAACCTTGCAGGCTCAGACAGCTGATGAGAAAGCGGAAGCCACAGAGCAGGCTGTGGACAGGGTACGGCTCACCCTGGAGTGGCTGCAAGGCCAGAAAGCCATGACCCCCATGCAGGTGGAGCATTGGGACCATCTGGTATGTTCTACTTGCATTGTGTAATCCTAGTGTTGATGACAAGCTTCAAGCTCTTGCCTAAATTGCATTGTTGCGTGTATAGGCAGTGTATGTCAGCCATTCAAGAACAGCATCAGTGACCGCATGCTGTGAGTCCAAATAAAGCACACGGCATGCATATGGCATTTAGATGGCATTGCCTTCTGAGGCACAGATGCATCCCCCTGTTTGGGCGTCATAACTGTGCTGCTTGTGCCGGCTTGTATTGACATCGCACCTCTACATGCAAAGCTGTCTGTCTGTCTGTCTGTCTGTCTGTCTGTCTGTCTGTCTGTCTGTCTGTCTAAATGCTGTTGTGGTGCAGGTGCGATGGCAGGGCAGGGATGCTGAGGGGCGGCCCATCCTGGTGGTCAGGGTAGCCCAGGCCTGTCAGGAGTGCTCCAGCACCAGGGCAGAGCTGCTGGGCCAAGCCATCCTGTCTCAGGTGTGATTGGCTTGCCTTACATGGTGACACCAGAAAAGAAAAGAAAAGAAAAGACTACGCCTTTCGGCGTCAATTTAATGAGAAGCCAAGTATTATATCGGGCTGCCCAGACATGGTGACACCAGCCTTACTGTTCTTTCCTGGCCTGAGATGTCCTCACTGTAGAGAACTGTAGATGCCATGAAGCCTTGAGATGTAAACATCGAACTGACGAGTCACGGAATGGCAGGTGTCTGGCATATAACATGGGGCAGGCATGTTTCGTCTGCTTGATCTTCTTGGCAAGATAGTGCAGAAGAAGGTTGATTGAATGTTCACAGTTGTAGTATGAAATAGATGGGGAGCAACTGAACAGACATTTGAGCAGACAGCGCAAACTTATTTGGCTCTAGCTGGCTCACTGCCAGTAGGACTAGCATGCTGACGATTTCATATCGTGACATCAGCAGAACCCTGCTTGCAATATGGAACATCGCTGATGGATCAACAGCTTGCAACACAGGTTGCTCATATCAGTGTGTGCCCCAGATCTGATGCGCAACTCATCTGCTCTGTCTTGATCTTCATGCTTGGACAAGCCAGCTTATCAGCATGCAGCATCCAGATGCTGCGTTTTGCAGGCAAGGCAAAGACAGAGCACATGGCAAAATGCAAATGCTGGACACCATCTGGCTCTGGATTTCACCTGCTGGCCTGCATCAGTTGCGTCAGGCATGTCAGCTGCTAGCTTGACCACAATGGCATCAAGAGTAACTGCAACAGCAGTATCTTAACAAATCTGCAAAGATCGGTGACTCAGTGATGATGTGAGATGATGCAGGCGGCCAGCGCAGTGAACCAGATGTTGGGGGACGAAGAAGGGGAGGCAGAGCAGATGGTTGCTGTGTTGGATGCACGACAAGCAACTACCTTGCAAGTCACTCGCAAAGTCAATCTCATCAAGCGGCTGGCACTCGCTCTCAATCAGGTACACTCACAAGCTCCCTTGACAGGTACACAGCTGGTATTTGTTGTTCTGAAGGTGCCAAGCCTTGCAGGGATAGAACATCAGAAGACGTTGCAAAAGCTGTGCATGAGGTTGTGAAAGTCATGCTTTGCCTGCTGCACTGATAGCCCCTGGATTGCAACTTTGTTTGTTGTATTCATGCATTGTGCCCAAGGCGTTGCTTGTACGCACGCGCAGCAGCGATGTGCTCAGCTCAGTGTGTGCATACCTATTGGCGTCAACCACTTTATCTGAATGATAGAACATCCAGATAGGATGGTTGATATCATTCAGAGCCCAGATGCAACTGGTTGCCCTTGTCATAGGCTTGACAACAACTGAAATGGTCCCCCACGTCCTAGCAGGCCAGCACTCACAGCATGGGCATGTGTCAAGTGCATGTTGCTCACATTGATTGGAAGTTTGACTGTATATGGATCATGACCATCCCCCGCCACAACCCCATCAGCATTTGCAATGCCACAAACTCGTGTTCCCATTGCATGCAGCACTACCCAGCTCGGCTGCATCAGCTGTACCTGGTGGACCTGCCAGTGGTCCTGAAGTGGGTGGTGGCGGCAGTCAAGCCAGTGCTGCATGCGGAGACCAGGGCCAAGCTCCAAGTGTGCCAACTGCCCAGTCCTGTGTTCCCCTTCCCTTCCTCCATCCTAGACTTCACCTCCCCCCTCAAACGAATGTCCCTTCCGTCTGCAGCTCACACATCTGGTAGTCAGGTCACGCCTCTCATGCCTGCTTTGGACATGCGTGCTGCTTTGTGTCATTGTGCAGGCAAAAGGGTAGAGACGGTGTTCTTGGAGAGGCACACTAGCAAAGATAGGCAGTGCATGCAAGCAAGGTGCTCATTGTGACGTATGAGCAGTATCTGCGCCTGAAAGGGTTGTCTGCAAATCTTAACGTGGATACAGTGGATGCAGTGTTGACACTTCTCAGCAGCATTCAAGTCTGCGTCCTGCAGACACATGGTTGGAATGCAGCCCTGTGCTGCCCTCATAGTTCACTGAAGCACAACAGTGCGGACCAGCACTTACAGGGAAAGCTGTTTGCAGTGTTGAAGTGCCAGGATCACCTTATCAGAGCAACACATCAAATCACATGGTTGCTGCAAGCTGGAGCTTCAGCACTTTGCGCTGCATCTGGCAATTTGTTGCTGCTCTAGATGCAACTCAGTTGGATGCAACTCAGCTGGCTGATGTGGTGCAGGGCGGCCAGTCCCCAAGCAAAGGCAAGGAGGGCAAGAGAGCTTTCCGGCGCAGCTCGAGTGTGCCTGACCTGGCAGACCGCAGCTCCAGAAGCCCGCGCAGGCGGCGAGACAAGTATGTGCTGCTCCTGTCACAGCTCTCACGTCTTCCCCACTTCAAGCATGACAACAGCTGAGTGTGGGGAATTGTGCATGCAGGCTAAACATCAGCTTTCCTCATTGACACAGCTCTCTGAGTCAGTTGGGCCTCCTGCATTCACATTCAGAGCATCATCGTCCTTGCTGTTTGTTTGCATCTGGCACTCAAATCGCTGGTGCACATTGAGCTGTTTGCAGTGCTTGCAGATGCACACAGCTCGACGTGCGTCAGCAGTTTGAGTGCCTGACAAAATTGAGTCATTTTGCCAGACAGTCCTTGCTGCATTACATGTCACCAATGTGCTATGGGCTGCCTAGAAGTTGTTCAGACAATAAGCGATGCTGCACACACATCTGCGTCTGTCTCAGCTGGATTCCCTTGCTCCATGGCATGGCACAATCTCAATATGTGTGCGAAGGCTCATGCTTGATGTGAGCATGTTGCTCTCAACAACGCAGTGAACTTTTGTTGAAAAGTGCTGAGTGTTAGGGAATGCCTTGTTGTATGCAGGGCTGGGGAGGTTGATGAAGAGGTACAGGGGCTGGGTGGCAAGGGAGTTAAGCGCAGGAGCTTCAAGAAGCGCACCTCCTCAAAAGCCATTGCAATCCAGGCCCACACCCAACAGCTTCCCATCACAAGTCTTCAGGTAGCCTTCCAGCAAATACTGCACCACAACACTGTGTTCCTTGGTTTTCCATTGAAAATCGACTGGAGGATTGTGACTTCCCAGATGCTTCACTGCATGCTCAAGTCATAGTGTTTTGATCTGGGCAAATGCTGTGTTTGAAAGCCTTCATGTGCACTGCTGGTTGTCAGGGACAATTGCTGCCGAAGTGCTGGTCTCTTCCAGGACATGCTCAGCCATGCATACCACACGCCCATAGCAAATGGTGGCAAGCTTACCTGGTCCAGGTCTCTTCCTGCAAAATCGATGTGCTTGATCTGAAAGCTTGCCGGATACAAGGCTTCTGATTGCCATGAACATATGCATGGCTGAGCAGATCCTTGGAGAGACGAGCACTGAGCTAGTGATGGTCACTTACAACCTGTAGTAGACATGAAGACCTTTATGCATGACGTGCGCTGATCGGCTTCGCTTGTGCTGCAGACCACTTCAACCAGTGCAGTGGCAGCGCTCACGCTGCTTTTCACTTTCATGGCTGCCATATGGCAGCGCCTTCTGGGACAGGCATTTGGAACTGTGCCTGCCAGTGTCAGCAGCAGTAGTCCAAGCAGCAGACAACATATGTGAAGCCCAGCTTGAGCTTGTCTATGAATTACGTATTGAACAGTGCTTACAAGGCAATGATCCAGTGTGATAGCAGCAAAATATGCTGCTCTCCAATACAGCCTCGAAGTGAGGTTTTTAGAGGTTTTGGAGGAATGCTGACTTATTGTGTTGACACGCAATTTGGAATGTCCAGATGTGTTGAGAAGCTTTGGTCCACTGACTGTAGCAGAGTGGATAATGCGAATCCTGATACACTAGCATTGGAACCGTATTTCTTGCCCTGCAACCTTACATTCGGCCGTTACTGGTTCTAGTGTTATTTTTTATGTCTTTTCCACAGCGTCTGCGTAGAACTTGCCAAGGCTTGGCCTAATTGTATACTGCCGTTTGTCTGTCAAAACATGACTTATTGGATCTTTGATGAGCTGTTACCGATGCGTTGGCTGGAGAAACAGATTGTCAATGTACAGTCATGACAACCTTATCATTGCTTGACGAAATCTGTAGAGCTGTGACCATATATGAGCTGTGACTATATATATATGCATGCAGTTCGAATCATTTCCTCAGGCCGTCCTCAGGGATTAGCTCGTCCCGGGAGGGAACTCTAGTCCAGATTCCAGAGAGCGCTTTGTATTGTTCAGTGCTGTTCCCGGCCAACATCGCTCCTCCCACATGCTATGTGTGCTTGCCAGCTTAGAGAGCGTCTAAAGCACAACTCCTTATCCTGTAAGGCAAGCGATGTTGGTGTCAGTCACACCAGCTGACACCTCGCCTATCGTAAGCCAAGTGACATCTTAAGCACGACAGTTGCCGATACACGCTTCCGCAAGCGGGCCGGGCTTCACAACTGGAGAGATGTCGGGCAGCGTCAGGAAGTCAGGAGGCATCTCAGTCACCCCCCGGACCTTGACACTGCTGGTCCTGAAACCTTGCAACCTGGTGGAACTGACTTGCCGGATTGGTTGCAAGGCAACACAATCAGTTGTATCTTGCTTAGAAGACAGTCACGCAAGAGCAGGCAGTTCCCTGAAGAGGTCTGTGACTGCTAAGCTGCTAGCAAACAGCATCAGCACATACAGACTGATTCAGGGGGTGTCTGATGAGGTCACCAGCATGCTCTGGTGGCCACGCACAGCTGTGGAGCTCTACGAGGTTTGTTCCGTGAACTTCTGCCCGGCCGCAGCTGCTGAACGCTTGAGGCCACTGCCTCATTTTGACGATCAAATTTGGTGTTGACAGGCTTTTCACACAGAGAGACCAGAGTGCAAAAGGAACAAGCTTCCAGAAATGGTTGTGAAACATGAAAAGGGCATCAGCCCAATCTCAAAGGTCAGTATATGTGCATGACTACCATCTTTATGTCAGTGCTGAAGAGTATCAGCGATCAGGACTGTTCAACTCCTGCTCATCACCTGCGGGCCATCTGCTGGGACCATGAGGGTTGTCTGCTTGCATACTTGCAAAGCAAACATGACATCAAAGCTGTGTGCAGATTCGCTTCATCATTGGTCCACCAGGCCCAGAGCAGTGGGTCTTCTTCATCGACATCCAGCCACTCTTCAAGCTGGACCTCTTCAGTGTACAACGGCCTCTTGTAGTTGTCTGCACTGACCTACAGCCCTTGACCAGCAGCCAGAAGCCTGTGAAGCCAAAGCACCATGCACCTTCAAACATCTCGTTGTCTGTGAGAGTGTGCAGCCTGGCATGCAGCTATTTGACCATTGATGTGTTGTGGGTAAGATACCCTCTTCAGGTGCCTGCTGTGCTGTCTTTTTTAATTTAACTCTGCAGGTTCTCGCAATTCCCTGAGCAGTGCGTGAACCTTGCAAAACTGTCTAAATCTGTCTTCCTATCATCCTATCAAACCGTAACAATGAGCTTATGATTGCAGGGTGCAAAACAGAAGATTGCCTCTCTGGTCATCCATGCCACTATATTTGCAGATGCTCGCGTGACATTCCCACCTTCCGCCTACATATCCTTTGAGGATGGGTGAGCTTTCTCAGTGTTGCTTATCAACAACCTGCTCATGCTGCAGTCTGGCATTAGGCACCGTCACGATGAATCACCTTGCAAAGCACATGCTTCTCAAGTTGACTTTAGGAAGGGAATGCTCAGACTTTCCCATGCTTGTCTGCAGCACACACGCCTTGTGGGCAGCTGTGACAGCAGGCACCAGATTGGGCCTACTGCAGCTAGACTGTGTCCTTCTTGGCGTCATGCGAATCCTTCATGCCGGCATCTTCAAGTACAAGGCCACAAGTACAGCCCAGCATGCACTAGCCTGCCGTCAGGTAACGCATACCTCTGCCAGGCATCAGCAAAAGCTCAGATGCTGCATGTATCTAGACTCACGTGCATGACTTGCTGCGTTGGTCCTGATGTGGCTGGAATGTGCTGCTGCCGCAATCTGTCTGCAGCAATTACAGGAACAGTGTGTGCCGGCGTCACAAGTAGATGTGCATAAGGGAACTGTTGTGCATTGTCTGCAGTCCAGAGAGAGGCTGAAGCGTCGTGTACAGCAGCTGATGACATCAAGGGAGGAGCTGAGGTTGGCAGCAGCCTACAGGATGCAAGCCAGCAAGGTGAAGGCGGACCTGGTGCGGGCCGCTGACTTGCAGGTGGGCTTCACTTTGCCACCCTGTCACATCTGTGTTTATGCCGTGTCTCAACCTTGATCATGCCTTTGAGTGAGTCAGGAGACAGTGCAAGGATTGTGTCCAGGGCCTCAGACTGTGATTTGTGCCAAGACTTGCAAGCAGGCACTTGTCACATTGGCTCTGGATCTATAAATCGGTGTTGCATGTACTATGTCAGTCACAGTCATGATGCAAGACGTATCACAGCTGTTACAAACAATCTGCACTTTGGCTGCGGCAATGATGGTGATGAGGAGGAAGAACAGTATACGGAAGAAGCATGACTTGGCCAGCAAGCAGCAGATATGCAAGCTTCAGTACTCACTCACACGGCAGTTGATTGCTGCTGTGCAATTCATTGCCGAAGCTTGCACATCTGCTGCTTGTTGGTCAGGTCATGCTTCCTGAGTGTGCTGTTCTTGCTCTTCACCATCTTTTTCTTGTGCTGCAGCAATGAAATGCTGCTTGCCTTGCTGTGGTCAGATGCTTCATTGCCTTGCATGTAATGCTCAGATGGTCTGGACTTCGCTACGTGCTGAGACTTGATCCCATGCAGACATCACAGCATGCAGACATCAAAACATGCAGCATGTTGGGGTGCAATTGTGCACAGCTGTATACTCCAATGTTGGAATGTCAGTACGCTTTGAATTACCTCTTTCACATTCACATGTTCTGTGCTAGGGGCACTTCGAGCCATTCACAGTCTCAGGTGCACTACTGCATTACGGCTCACATACGATGTAGTCGAAACTTTGGTTGTCATGGCCATGACACTGACGGATCTGACATCAAACTGTAGGAAGCACAAGCGTTCAGGACTAGAAGTGATGCAACAGAGGCTGAGCTGCGCAGGAAGCTGCAGCAGGCCATGGCTGACAAGCATGCTGCTGCTCAGTCCCACGTGCAATGATCGGCTGATTGTGCAGACATGACTGGCAACATCAGCATGGACTTTGAGTGCTCTGGTTGCTCCATACAGTGTGTCTGCAACTTTGCACATGCAACAGTTGTGCTAGGTCACAACAGCTGACTGTGCATTCTGTGACTGTTGCAGCAGTCAGCACCCTGACTAATGATTGCTTGCATTGACCATTTGAATGTTGTGCATCCCGCCTTTGGCCTTCTCGTTTCCGCATACACAGCTGAAGTCGTGTGCACAGACTGTGCTCCTTTGATTTGACAGGAATTGAGGAGAATGAGAGCAGAGGCAGCAGCTGTGGAGGGGCAACGCCAGGCCGCTGAGCAGCTGGCTACCAACACGCAGGCCGCCGACAAGCTGGATGCAGACAAGCGGGCCGCCCAGCTGCAAGAGTCCCTTCACGCCGCACGGGCAGCGACTGTGCAAGCCGTCCAGGTATTTCGGAATAAAATTCCCTCTTTAGCGGTCGTGTATGTCGTGCTTGAGCCTGTGTGACTCCACTTGAGCCCTTCTATCAGACTCTTTCTGCTTTGTCTGTCAGCACACTCCTGATCATAAATCAGCACTGGTGTTGCAAGCCATTCACCAAACACTGTAGTCTCAGCTTGTGCACCAAATGCATATCACCACTATGCGATACATAAGATAGCCTCGGAAGTGACACATAGCAACTTTCAACAAGGCATGTTGATGCAGGGTCTGGGTCATGCTGAGAAGGAAGCTGCAGCCGCCAAGGCTGAGAGTGAAAAGGCTCAGGTGTACTCCTCCAAGCTGAAGACAATGCTGGAGAAGGCCCTGGTGTGTGCTGTCTGTGTTTGCATGCCTGTTCCATGTTATACGCGCTGCATCATGCCTTCCCTGTAGTAGCTTATGACAGATGTCAGTTTGCTTTTGGCTGCAGTCCAAAGAAGGTCAGCATGCCTCTGCATGCGCTCCTGTTGCCTTGGGTGTGTGCACAGGAGCCATTCCTGACTGACACCATTGTCTTGCCTGCTGCAGAGGAACGACAAAGCAAGCCAGCACGCTAAGCAGCTGCAGCAAGACAGAGATGCTGCCAAGGCAGAAGCGGCAGCTGCCAGAGCTGAGACTGTTGCTGCCAATGCAAAGGCTGCTTCCGCCGAGGCGCAGGTTGCAGCAGCCCAGACACAGGCTGCTGGCACAGCTGCTCGCTTTCGCAAGCTGCAAGCAGCAGCCGATGCATCCTCACACGTAAGAAGCTCAATCTGAGACTTTTGCTCTCAAGCGAGGGCCTACCAACACCAACAGCTTCCTGTCATATGCTGCTGCAATGCATGACAAAGGACAAACATTGAGCTTTGATGCATGTTTGGTGTGGTGAAGTCAACACTCAGAGGCCCATTCATGACCACAGCGCAGCATCATCACACACAGTATCATTAGCTCCGATGATGTAACAAAGCATCATCTGGGGCCTGACTCTACTCATGTAGCATTAAATTGACATGCTGCATCATGTATGCAGGAGAATGGACGCTTGAGGCAGCAGCTGAGTAACCTGAGGGAGCAGAATCAGACTAGCAGCCAGCAAGCCAGTGAGATGCAGAGCTGCCTCAGCCAGGCCCAAGCAGATCTGGCCACGGCACTTCAGGTGCCTCACTCTTGCCTCTATTCTGTGAAAGCTACTTTCTGACAGGCATGACAATGGCTTCCCACGTCTCAACACCAAAGAATGTGTTTTGATGGGCATCATACTGTTATCTGCTGTGAGCTTTCTCTGTTGTTGTTGAGCGAACTGAATGCTCCTATCATTTGCAGGGTGAGATTTGCAAGCATGCTTCCAAAATAACATATGCTCAGACTGTATAACATGTGTCTGAAGTTTTCAGCCCTGCCTGTCTTCTGCCACTTGCAGGACAAAGCAGAGTTGATGCAGCAGGCTAGCAGCATGACAAGGCAGATGAATGAAGCAGAGAAGTGGTCTGCACCAGGAGGCAGCAGTACTAGCGGCAGTGACACCCAGGAGCTGAGCGTGCAGCTGCAGCAGATGAAGGAGCAACTGGCAGAGAGCCAGCGCAATGCCCAGACCTGGATGGATGCCAGCTTGCAGTGCCAAACGGAGCTGGATGAGAGCGCTGAGCAGGCAGGCTTGACCAGGAGGAGCGCTGATGGGCTCAGCTCTCTCACCGCCTCACCATCCCCACTGTCCACCTGGTCAGTCACTCCTCCTGCCTGCATCACACTTGCTGACTTGTGTTTTTCTCAGTACAAGCAAGCTTTTCTCCTGTGTGCTTGACTCAAGCGTCTATGATAAAGCAGTAGGCTGCATCTTTCAAGAAAGCCTCAGCTCTGCCACATGATGCAGAGCACATGGCTGCATGCTTTGTGATCAGCAAGTGCTGCATTGCCCTCACTGTGCGCTGATGCCGGCAATGGGATGCAGGATGACAGGTGGGTGATTGGGGAGGTGCTGGGACAGGGCGCCAACTGTGTGGTGTATGCTGCCACCAACCCGTACTGGCCTGGGGCAGTCCTGAAGAAGGGCCGCCTGCACAGCATCCGGGGGGAGGCCGAGCTGATGTGGCAGGTGGACCACCCGGGCCTGGTGCGCCTCTTCTGCATTGTAACCACCAGTGAGGAGGACCAGGAGGGCTACCCCCTTGCCTACCTGGCCATGGAGCGCCTGGGCCCCAACCTTGCCTCCCTCCTCGAGTCCCCCAAGCAGTACGCTCTCTCACTTGTCCCTCTGCCATGTTGCTGCATGGGCCTGAGGCCTATGCGCCAGATGTAGATGGTGATACCCCATACCTCCAAATAGTATACAGCCTTTGTTGCAGATTGTTGCATCAAGTGCATTCATTCTGGCGGTTACAGCATGTTGTTCTTGCATTCAGAGCTCATGCAAATGACCATGCTTGACAAACTACCATGATGCATGTGGTGTGGATGGAAGTATACTTTACAGAATGCCAGCAATGTCTTTGCTACAGCAGCAGGCTGGTTCAGAGCAACAATGCTTGTGCATAATGCATGTTATGTGTTATGTTGTATCATGTATAATGCAGACTGGCAATACATGGGTGTTTCTGCACCCTGTCTGCACCCTGGTCTGAGATTTTGTGCTGACTTTGCAATGCACCCGGCTGTATGGTGTTGACAGTGTTTCAGACGCGCTACAGTGCTGCTCGCTGAACCTGCAAATGCCAGGCCAGAAGTATCACTAAGTGACTTTACCTGTACTGCAGGTTTGGGACTCAGGAGGTGGTGGTGATGTTGCAGCAGGTGGCAGCTGGCCTGGCCCAGATGCACCACAGGCTGTTGGTGCACCAGGATCTGCACGCTGGCAATGTCCTGCTGTCCCAAGATGGCACCGCCTGCAAAATCAGTGACCTGGGCAACACCCAGTACACTGTCATTGATGATCAGCCCAACCTCCTGCCTGTCAACATGTGAGTCTGCCTGCTTCTGTTCATGCTCCTTTGCTGAAAAGAGTTCAACACACATTGGCAATCCAAAATACTCAGGCCTCACATTATGTGATTGTATGTGCCCAGTGAGACATGACACTGTGCAGTAACCAGTCAATCGAGAGGTGTATGCTACTTTGCAGCAGCGTCAAGTAACAAGAGGGTTGCTCTTCAGGCTTAGCATCAGCCTTTGAGTCTTCATTAGCTTGAATATGGCTGACCAACTTTGTGGTGCCTGCACACAGCTCTGCACACCATGTAAATAGCCCATGTGCCGCGTGCAGGTGTGCAATTGGCTTGGAGTCTCCCCAGCTGGCCACTGACCTGCTGCTGGATGGGCACTACCAGCCCCTCTTTGCATCAGATGTGTGGGCCTTGGGGCAGCTGGGCCTGGGCCTTGCTAGAGGCAAGCAGCCTGAGGAGCATGTGCGGCTGCAGGACAGCAGGGAGTACCTCCAGGAGCTAGAGCTGGGTATCCATGACCTCACCTCCTCTCCCGGCCACAAGGCTTGCGGCGTCTACCTGATGGACCTCGCCCAGAACAAAGCTGCGGTCAACTATGGGAACCAGGTCAGCTTGGCTCATGTGCAGTGCAAGCTTCCATGATGTGGCTTGGGACCAAACCGCCTTCCTGGCATGCTGTTTGCCTTCATCAAACATTTTCAGCTTTTGACACAATTCTAATCTGTGCGTGCATGTGGTTAGAGGATGCCTGACTCAGGGCATGAGCCTCTTTGCCTCAGTAGCCTTGTAGGCACGTGACTTTCAGTGCACCCACAGGTGACGTTTGCGCCATCAAGCAGTGGGCATGAGGACAGGGGCAGGGCAGAGCTGCAAGCTGTGATCAGAGGCTGCCTGCACTCCTTCATGGCAGAGCGCTTGACAGCGGCTCGTGTCAGCGAGAAGCTGTACCACATCATGGTTTGTCAAGGTTGGACAAATCAAGTACCAAGCGCAAAGCACCAAAGGAAGACGAGGACATGATGCCGAGCAGGTGTAACAGACTTGCAGCACAGCTTATGCTATTGTCCTTGGTTGGAATACATTGGCCATGATGGCCAGCTGTTTCTGCACTGGCCTGCTTCTGACACCTGGTTCTGTTGTTTGTACACTATATGTTGCATGGAATGCCACATTCAGTGTGCTGTGTCTACATCTCCAGACTGCTATTTGCAGACAGCCCATGGGTGTAGCAGATCTGACCAAGAATAAGGAGGCTGATGAATTTTGTCCTGCTTGCATTGCAGGTGGGCAGTCATGGTGTCGGTTTTGATCAACCACATGTTCATGCGCAAAGGCACGTGACAAGCCAGGTTTGCAGCATTAGTGACCTTCCTTCTTTGGCTTAATAAACTGGATCGCTGATATGTTTCTGACGAATTCGTCTGCATTTGGATTCAATACCATACCTCATTTTGAGGCAATGCATCTGATGCTCAGCGGGACATTGCACTTAGCAGCCTTCCCTCTGCTATTTCATTTTTAATCAGCAAAGCTTTAAGCTGTCAAGATCAATGTAGCACATGAACATGGAATCATCTCATAGCAAAACGAGCTGTAACATGAGGCGTGAATTCAAAGTTCATCAGTTCACACGCCAGAAGTGTACCTAATCCAGTCTATGGAAAGTGTGTAAGACTGCAACAGTTGGCTGGATGGTGACAACAGAATGGTATGTGCTAGATTTGTTTTTGAAACAAAAATCAGATCATCATGATGTCTTTTCCACAGCATCTGTTCTGCCAGGGTTTGGCCTAATTGTATGCGGCCATTTGTCTGTCAAAACATGCCTTACTGGATCTTTAATCAGCTGGAACCGTTGCATTGGCTGGAGAAGAGATTGTCAATGTACAGCCACGACCACGTTGTCATTGCTTGAATAGATCTGTGAAGCTGTGACTGTATACAGAAGTCAGTTATGCAAATATATATATAACCATACATGTACAAAGTGACAGTGGTGCAAGAGAGCAGCGAATGACAGTCGTTGTATAGAGTGGCGTAAGCGCTGCAGCTGCCCGCAGACTGTGGGCCGCAATTACATCGGCAGGTATACAGGTAAATGATGAACACAGCTTCAGGCACAGCTACCAGATTCGGGCCGCGCGTCCCGGCGTCCCCGCGTCCCCGTGCCATGTCGTCGTTATCTCGAATGATAGACTTTGCCTTTGACAGTAGCGAACAAGTCACTTTCTCAGGTTGTGCATCTGGTTGTCGCCGGCTTCTTTATCAACATGCAGTCTGCATCCCTGACGCTGCGCTCTGTGACCAGCCCGTCGGTGCGTTCGCTGACATTCCGAGATAGCAGATCTCTTAACGTCAACAAGGGCAGAGCACGCATCCAAGTCAGAGCACAAGGGCGCGTGGATGCCGCAGGATTGGCTGTTTTGACACAGCGCATTCAGCGCATGCAGGCTAGCCAAGAAGAAAGCAAGTGGCCCGGCTATCAACAATGGCGAGAAAGCAACGAGTCTCCCTGGTGCGGCTTTGGGGAGTGGCGCACTACAGACAAAAGCGAGGATCAACGCAGGAGCAGCATTCTCAGGCATCGTATGTCAAAGCCTGGCTTAGCAGCTGAGGAAGATGTAGTCGAAGACGTAGATCACCTGGATCGCCTGGAAAAGCTAGAGCTTTGGCACAAAACATGCTGGGACAATTTCCGAGACTCTGACGCCTTTGGAAGATGAGCGCAGATTGACTTACCCCTTGTATCATGTGTAACTTTTATTGCAACAGCAGTGGCCTATGTGTTTTTACAATCAGTGTATACTAGACAACATTTCATTTGTGAGGTTTGAATTTTTGATGCAAAAGCTTGCATTCTTACACTCAACAATGCTTTTTTGCTACCTGCTGACAGTCATAACAACAAACATTTCATTGATGGATTGCTGCCTCTAAAGCTGTATAACAAATTGAGTAAAGTGTAATGTAAGAAATGCTTCTACAATGCAGCAATCGCGTTCAAAAAGTGCATCTCGAGCAGCCTCAGACCTACCGGCCTAGCTAGCTTTGCTATTTACTATCATGTAAAGCCTCACAACAGCATGCATGACTCACTTCCTGTGCAGTTCTGGATACTTCCAGGGGTAGAAGTCCTTGCCTGCACAGTCACCTGCAACAACATCACCTCGTTCAGAAGATATACAGCCATATCACACCAGAACTACCTGTTACACTAGCCAAAACCTGACATAGCGCAGTAGAATGTGTACCTTCTGGCACGGCGGGGCGAGGATCCAGCTTCATGTATTCTCCATTGAACTCCCACAGGGGGCACTGTTCATCAGAAAATTCGTTGGAGAAGGTTTCCTTCTCTGGAGTGCGCCTAAAGAAGCGAGGAGACCATGTGTCTCTGCGCTTCTCTCGTTCCTACATAACGAACCAGTGACCAATTCAGCAGAGAAGTAGTCACGAATCAGCTGACACCTTTGGCAAACAAGCAAGCCTTGCGCTACAGACACAACTTAGGTCCATGCACGCATCCAGAGGCATGACATGCATTTGCGATGCCATGACTTGGTGTTGCAGCCATGAGCAGGGGTCTGAAACTTGATCTTGCTGCTGATTTGTTGCCTGCAAGTTTTGCTGCCAACTTATTGGTTGTGCTGTTGCCAGGCAGTATCGTGCGCTCAGCATTTCAAATTGCACTCCAAGGCTACAACACATGGTATGATGGACATTAGGAGTTGAACTGTGGGAACAATTTGCAACAGGACTCAGTGCACACCATGAAGCATGTACTTACCCTCTTTTCTGCCCTTTGAGCCTCTTCTAGCTGGTATTTGTACTGACCAGCCTGACCATGGTCACCCAACTGCAGCAGAATGTGTTGTGAGATGCGTGCAAGGCAACATGCAGAGCAACATGGTAAATTTGAAAGCGGTCATTGCATCACTGCGCTGAGGTGCACCTCTTAAATGTGGGATCGATGACATCTTGATACAGCGCTGTGCTAAAATCAGGCTCAGCCGAACACAGTGCTGCATCACAGCAAAGCAGACACAAGCGGACGCGCACGGCAGTGACATGATGGTAATGCTGTCCTGGTCATCCACACCATTGATGTACCACAGTTTGCATGTCAGCGCATCAAAGCAGGTGACTGCATGTCAACACATCAAAGTAGGCGTTCACATGTCAACACAGCAAAGTAGGCATTTTCATGCCAACACAGCAAAGCAGGTGTTGGCAAAAGCGGCTGACCTCCAGTGCCGTTCTGTCTGGCCTGCGCCGGGAATCTGAAGGCAGAGGGTTCAGCCCCTTGCCACTCATCAGCATTCGTGCAAAGTTGCTGAAGCCATACTTGTCTGCTTCAGCTGGCTTGTCTGAACACTGCACATGCATACAAACTCTGCAAGGACTGCCTGCAACTTTCCATGAAGCCCACATATCAAATGACCATTGTGCGTATGCATGATGTCAGGTGCAAGTGCTGCACGATGAGGAAGTAGGATGACGGGGTATAGAAACCTAGAGCTGACTCAATCTGCTGCTGTTCATTTCTGTTTGTGGACAGTGCATTTGCTGTCAGATTGCCACAGACACATGACATGGCATGAGGCCGTCTGCAGCAGAATGCATTGTCTGTTCAACCCTCTGATGAGTCTTGGAGACACAAAACATTGGTTGGTTGGTTGATAGATTGATTGATTAATTGATTGATTGATTGATTGATTGATTGCTTGCTTGATTGATTGGTTGATTGATTGTGTACCGTCCAGAGGCGGACAAGCTGTGCGTCTGGCAGGGGAGTGCCTTCCTCGTCGCATTTCTGCATGTCCAGGTAGCTGTTCCACTTGCCTACCAGCGCAATCCTCTTCTTGCCCTCCTCATCTGTCACATGCCCAGAAATCTGCCACCAACAAGGCATTGTAAGTGGGCACAGCGTCTGACTCATGACACAGATAGACATCACATGCATGAGCGTAAAGTCAGGTTTTGCTTGGACTGGTTGAATAACAAGCATGACCCAACACATGTGCATGGCAAAGCACTCCATCAAGACTATGGCACACAGAAGCCAGTAGGGAGATGTCATGGAGATGAACGACAGCCGAGCCATCCACAAGCAGACAGCCAGAACACTCAGGAATGCCTCTGATTTGCACAGTGTGAGCAATTGCACAGGTCAGCAGCAACACTGAGTACACTCTACCAGTGCCGCCCCGACAATTTGTTTAGGTCCTGCTTTAGTGGATGATCCCAAAACAAACAGACATGACATACCTCATGGTGCCCAGAGCCGAACCAGCCACAGGGGGTGAAGAACATGGAGCCCTTAGCCCCTGTGGTGGCGTTCAGCAGAGTGAAGTCTCCTGCACTGTCCACCCAGGTGCGGCCCACAATGACATTATGGGCCTTGCAGTTGGGGGGCACCAGGGAGAAGACCTCCCCTGTGCTCTTCAGCCTGATGCGTGTGCGGCCTACATTGCAAGAAATTGGTAGAGCCTAATGGTGTTTGACAAGTCAAATGTGAGCAGCAGAGAAATCCAGGGCGAGCAAACCTGCATGTCTGGTTTGAGCAAAGTATGGTAATGTCATTGCAGCAAGTGACAGAGTTGCAAGCTAGCAAGCAAAATAAGGTGAATTACAAAACGCATGCAATGGCTACACTCATTACATAGCAAAGCTTGACGGCAGGAGGCAAAGGTGGTGCAGGGCTCATAGCCAAAAGGCCAACCTATGGGGTAAATGTCAATGCTGTTGCCCAAGAACTTGGTGGTAGGGGCTGACACCATGTCATACTCCCAATCCTTGTTCTCTGCATGCGCAGCTCCAACTGGCGGATGATGGCTCACCTGCACACGCCGTTTACTGACATGCTTGCTTGTCATTGAAATAGTAAGATTGTGCTTGGGACTAGTCATGACAGTGAAGTAGCATTCTGCATGTGATGCACAGCAGCGCAATGGCGGATGAAGCTGTTGAAGATTGGAATGATCATGAGGTATGTTAGTGTTATGCACTGCAGCTGCAGACCTGCTCTGCAATGAATCGTAAGCCATTGTCCATTGATAGCTCAAATGTCTCCCCAAGGATGGGGTTGAAAGGCTTCCATGTGCGTTCATTGCCAGGGAACGGTCCCATTGTGAATCCAATGACCCATGCCAACCTGCAAGCACACAATTTGTGACACAAATACAGATACACAAAGGCAGTATACTCAGAGTGTGCAGGTTTACCTCTCGTATGGGTCTTCGGTCTTTGCCGCCTTCTCGAGTCTGTCTGTGTATTCCATGATCTCTGAAATATTTTGCAACATGGAGAAAGGCATCATGATCCACACTGGGAGGGCAACCAAGGATGTGATATCCATGCCAATGTAATCCCTGTAGTTGGTAAACTCCTGCTGCCTTTGCTGCACCCCAAGATGAAAGCTTGATGAGCATATTTCTGCCATTTGCCAGATGCATGCATGAGTGGCAAAACATGCTTGACTGCAGAGACTTGCAATGCTTTCATTGTGGCGGCAAAGGTTGCAAGATTGCATGCTACATGACTGCAAACATATGAAATGCAGTGTGTCGGTGTGGGGGGCCTTGAAACGGCCAAACTCTCACATCAGCTGCGTCTTCTGTGGCCTGTTCTGCTTCAGTGCTGTCTGGATTGACAATTTCGAGATCTTCATACCCCAAGAGACTGCAGCATTGCAATCACTGTCTGCCTGCTTATTCACAAATGCTGAGATAATGCGGCGACAGTTGTTTGAGTCTTCTGGGAGAATTTCCTAGAGATCACTACCTGTTTATAGATGTCGAAGCATATTCAAGGGCGCTGCCACCCCATGACGCGAGTGTGCCAAATATGCCCTCTGACGGGGCACGGTTATGCCCGGCCATGCTGGCCGGTCACACCCGGCAACTTTCAAAGGAGCGCACTTGGCAGCGATAGTTTCGGATGCCTTTACACTCTTTTACGCTCAGATTACCCCGTGAAACAGATGCCTACAGACACAGCCCTAAGTACAGCAGCAATGACGACAACAACGATCGCGGAAACACCTGCAGGCGATTTGCAGAGCTCGACGCTGATCTGCAGTGTTGGGACGAAGCAATCTCTGGCCGTTCTGTCTGCTCGAATTCGGGTAGGGTTTGCTCAGGTCATCCGATTATTCCCAAGCAACCAAACCGCCTAACCCCCCGGAGAGTGCAATTTCGGGAATTGGTCATCGAATTGATGCCAGAAAGGAAAACCGCCTAACATCAGAGATTGTATGGCGAGGGAATGTGCTGATGCAGGCAAACATGGCACTGCTGCCACAGGCCCAAGGAAGGTCTCAGGAATGCTGCTCAAGTATGCATTCAACCCCTAATTGAGTTCATGGCTAAAGAGGTGAATAGGGGTGCGCCAAGTACAGTAATACGTACATATGTAGAGAAAGATCAATGCATCAATCAGCATAGTGAACTCGTTGTCCTGACTTACAAAGTGACGTCTAAGCGTGATGGCAAGATTCACTTCATTTGACTTATCTTATATTGCATGAACTACGGTACCGGTACTTTGGCAACATGTACTCAGTCGGTTGTGTGTTGAGGAACAGGTTGTGGTATACAAGCGATGTAGCTTGCGCCAACTTGCATTCAGTCGTACGCATGCGTAGCCCCGCATGCACTGCATGAGAGCTGTTATATGTAGTATGCCATACCAGCTTACCCGACTGGATCAGGTGTTCTTTTGAGTGACTTTGCCTATAAATCAAACTCACATGCTGCCACATTCAGCTGTAGCTAACGACAAGGAAAAGCCTTGCATTTCCTGTTTGGGCAGACCAGAGAAGATGATAATGCCCATGCCAGCCTAGGGGCATGGATTGGGGTACTGCTTGTGGATTGCATCAATGGCAGTCATCATGTGTTCAGGCAAATGTGGTTGCTCCGCAATGTCCAGTAGCTCTGTCAGCTGATCTGCATTCATTGCTCCAACAACAGCCGATGCTACCAAGGGATGAGACAGCACAAACCTGCACAAAACAACCTCACAAATGCATTGCATGGCATTGCAGATTGTAAGACGCACATGAACTTGAGATGCAAATGAAACATGGCTCCAGTAGTGCCATCGTTACATCAAGGGCTGAGCCTACTGCTACATACACCAATAAGGTATGACATTGCATCATTGGTTTCAAACATGCTCAAACATGTATCTGACCTGCTAGTCAAATCAGCAGTAAGCTTCATGGTGCCTTAGCAAACAAGCAATACGGGCATGCAAGTTTCTGTTGCGCATCACAAGCAGACATGCCCCTGAGCGCGCCTCTCAAGCACAGCCCTTAATCGTAGCTCACAACACAGCTCTGAGCACTTGCGCACAAACTCATACAGAAGCGGTGCCAATTCTGCATCGCACAGGACTGAGAGCAAGCTAGCTCAAAAAAGTAGGTAGCAGCACGACTCACCTGAGTGCAAGAGCAGTGGGGCTGATGCCGTTGTGCTTGGCTAGGTCAACATAGGCTTGTACTGCTGCCACCACATTGGGACGCAGACCATATCTAGACTCAGCTTCTGCGTATCTGCCCTTGTACTTGTTCAGCCTGGCCTCTTTTGGGCCACAATCTTTGGCAAGGTACTTCCCCTGGACATTTGTGATGCCAAGATTCTGGATGCTGCACTGGATGCTGCACTGGATGCACATCAGGTGGGACATCACAAACAGTCAGACTGTTGGAGTATGACAATAATCACACAACGCATAGCAGTGGAGCCAAACAACAAAATGCTGCAGTAGGGTTTGGGAGATTGTCACATGATCGAATTGGCAGCAGCAGCCAAGCTGGTGGTGAGTGTACACAATGCTGGCAGTGTGAAGGTGCAAACGGAACTCATGCATGAGCAGCATGGAGACATAAGCTTGCATTGATCTGAAGACCACAGCAACTTACCGTGAGCAAGCCCATTGCAAGAGGACTATAGGCCAGCAGCCCAATGCCTTCTTCATAGCACACCTCAGCCAAGCTGCTGTCAAAAGTTCGGCACAACAAGCTGCAACACAAATACGCTGCTTGCACGGGACAAGCTGTCATGCTCTGCAGCGTACGCAGATGGACCTAGAATTGTCCTAGAAGACCCAAGAAGCAGCAGAGTGATGCAAGTGTCGCATGCTGAGAAGCAATGAGTCCCTGATGCATCTAGCAAATGGTCCCTCGCATGCAGGCACTATGGTGTTGCAACAACCAGGATCAACAGCATTGACTCAGACCTGACAGTTGGCATTGCCAAATAAGCAAGCGAACTGTTGCGTGCAGAGTGTCCAATGCATGCAGGGTACAAACCTGTATGCATTTTGAAGGAAGGCTATTTGGGGCTGGCCATCAAGCCTGCCTACGCACACAAAGCTTGTCAGCCTGACTCAAAACCGCTGCACTCACAATCCTCTTGCGCAAATCAGCACACTGCTTGTGTGTATGCATTGATTTACACGAGCGGTCTAGGCCATGTGGCTCGTTTGGTGAGGTTTCTATTGCCTTCAACAGCAAGTGCAGCAGATGCGTCAGCACATCTTGCTCTGAGTGCGCATTGCAGGACTTGACAGGCAGTGTGTCCCCAGCAAGGCAACTTAAATGCCTCTGCTGCACAATGCCGGCAGAGCTTCAGCCGGCTAGCATGCATGCCCTCAAGGCAGGATGATCATGTTACAAGATACCTAGATGACTAAAATGGGTGACACCCCAGGCGGTTTCATTGCTCAGGCCAATGTGTCTTACTTTGCCAGCTGTCACTGCTTTGCTCAAGGCCTGCATCTGCTCTTCAATAGGAACCGAGCTGTATGCATTCTCAGGTCTGAAATCCACCTCTCCAAACATGGGTACATACCTACACATCATGTGACATGTCACTGCCGATCACACTTTCAAGGTAGGGATTTGCCTTTTTGGTATCACCCTGCAATGGCACTGCACGTGGGAAGTAAACATATTTGCTAGGCCTCTGCAAGCAAAAGGGCAACAAGCAGATGATTACTGGACAGCCACATGTACAATGCTATTCTGGAGACCATATTTCATGTCTAGCACCTCAACAGACAGGAGGTTCCAGTATTTAGAATGTGTGATCTTCCTTTCCTTTGCTAACTGTCATGTGACAGACAGCAAAGCCTTGCACTGTGGCTGGTGCAGTGCTGCTCTTTTACTGCCCGACCAGCAGCGCCGGCAATAGAGCTGATCTGCTTGCTAGCAACTTATGTACATACCTGTCTGGCCAATGCAGCTGGTAGATGTCAATGTAGTCTGTTTGTAAGCGCTTCAAGCTGCCTTCAAGTGCTTCAAGAATGTCTTTTGCACTCAGAGAAGCAGGACCTCCTCGTATCCATGGCATCTGACCTGGACCTGTTACCTTGGTAGCCACTACTATGTCTTCCCTGCAGGCAGGCCACATGACACGTCTTATACACTGCAGTGAAGATATGGAGGGCTTTCCTATGAAGTTGCATGCCACCAAACACCTGTGCAAAGTTGTTACTTTGCCTGAAGTGAGCATGATAGGCAGGCACTTCCTGAAAGCTAACGCACTAGCACATGCCTTATAGCAGCGATGGATGCAGTTTGCTTGAGACATGGAGCCACTGCTTTCTCATTCAGCCATAGATGGTACATTTATGGTATGACACACCGAAGTGTTGCTTGACAGCCTGAGCAATGCAGTTGCAGGCATACATCGTTCAGTAACTGCTGTTGAGCAGAGTCATTGAAAGCCAGCTTGAGCAGTGTCATCCGCAACAGCACAGCTTACCTGCGCTGCTCCTGAAGCCAATTTCCAAATACAATCTCAGACTGGCCCTGGTGCACTGCGCTCTGAGGCACAGGGTACATCTCCGCTGTGTCAAAACAGTTCACCCCCCTCTCAGCTGCCAAGTTGAGCAAACTGTGGGCAGCGTTTTCCTGAGTAGCTGCCCCAAAGAACATAGTTCCTATATAAACAACAGCCCTCTCATCGTACGCCTGTGCTGTGACTTGCAACTGAAGCCGCTGACACATACCTAAACAGATGCGAGACAGTGACGGCGTAGAGGGACCCGTCTGCTTGTTTGTTTGGGCCAAAGGCCGCTGCTGAGCTTTTTGAAAGCTGTGTGTGGGATTTTGGACAGCATGGTGAGGTGTTTTGCTGAGGGCATGCTGCATGTGTGACGTGTACCAAGTTACGGTGTGGTTGCGAAGGGCCGTGCGCACGAGTTCTGTTCATCAAAGCATCACGATCTGTCGCAGCCGAGGCTTATGAGCTTTGCTTGTGCTGGCATCACCACCAACGGTGAGCATGCACAAGAAGACACTTTGACCACCTCCTGCGCAACATTTAGAACGCGTACGCCTGTTGATGCTGGGGTGTAGGCATGACACATACCGCGCAGTAATCAGCGTCCGCCACAGGTATGTGATCAGCGCGTTCAGCCCAATCTGCAATGCAGATTCTGCATGCATGAGTCAGTGCATGAGTGCTGTGCATGCTGCGGGAAGAGGAATGCCGGTGCTGCGCTAATGCTGCGCTTGTGAATACAGATAGTTGCCGCAAGCAGCGTCTGAAACGACTTTCTTGCATGAATCAAAGTGCCGTCGCCCACAAGGGTGTTTGCGCAGAAAGCTCGTCGCTTCCTGACACAGGCCTTTTAACAGGATGAGCAAGCGGAAAACTGAGCAAGTCGGTGGATCAAAGTGCGTCAGCTCGTGCACGTACTACGCACTCCTACTTGGATGTGTTGCCTACAGCTATGAAGTAATCCAGCTGGCACATTTTCATAACCGTGAACCACCTGTGCTTGCAGGAAAAAGAGTAAGTCAAATCTTGAGAACCTGTCTGGCCAGCTGGACGATGAAAACATGAAGCCCAACAGCGTGCGATCAAAGATCGCTGCTCCCGAGGGTGTACAGAGGTTCTCAGACGACGAGGAAGACCCGAACACCGCACTGGTCAATATCAGCATAGAGTATGCCTCTCAACTTTGGCTTGCCTGCTTACAAATCCAGGACACATGACTGTGTGCTGTATTGCCCATGTTGTTGTGTGCGCTAGGCTCAAGAAGGCTGACAAGAGAATAGATGGTCTGCTGAAAACAAAGAATGAGAAGACCAAGAGGAGGAGGAATGTGCAGCAGATGCAAGCAACCGCTGTCAGTGACAGCGAAGAAGATGATGGGGCTGCAGAACAGATGGCAGTCACTGCCCGGCAGCAAGCAAATGCTTTGCAAGCCGAGGAAGGCGATCCTGAGCCGGTGGTGCTGCAGCAAGTCTTGTTTCCAGCAAACGTAAGCTTTTCAAAATTGGTTCTCCACAGGATTCTTGTGATGGTCTGCTGCCTGGTCTACAAAGCCTGGTCTGCAAAACCACAGGTCAACCCAGGACATTTGCCCATTACCTCAGCGATACAACACAACGCAACCTCTCATGGTTCCATTAGGCTGTAGAGATCACAAGAAGCACATAGCACTCATACAGCACATCAATCAGTGTGTGCATGTGTATGTCACTATCTAAAAGCTGTGTTGCTTTTCCAGGTGGACAGTCCACCTCAGTGCACATTTGAAGGAGCTGAAGACCTGATCCAGGGCTGTGCAGCAGAACTGCAGAGCCTCTCCGTATCAGCTGCAAGCAAAGTCGATGTGCCCTGCAGCCTCCTGCTCAATGGCTTGCTGCAGCGTCACTGCTTCACGTATGCCTCCCTCACGACTCTCTACGACCAGCCAGACCAACTTTGGCAACATATGCTCATGCCTGACATTGTAATGTACATCTCAAGACTGAGCTCAGCATGATGTCAACCTGTTTCTGTCACAGTGCAACAGCTGTGCATGATCAAAATGCATCATTGCAGTCATTTGTATATTAATGTTTCATTGCATCTTGCTGACCCTGACCTGCCCTCTGTGTGCTTGCAGAAGCAGTAAGCAGTGCTCAGCTGCCCTGGTCCAAAACTTGTTTCAACTGCTGGCCCTCAGTAAGAGTCTCAAGGTGCGATGCCAGTCAAGCTGTGTGCGACACCCTCATGCATGTGATGTGTCATTGGTGTTGCAAGCCTGGCTCTTGTTACTGTTGCTATGTATGGCATACACCCTGCTGCACTGGCTTTCAAGTCAGACAGCACATGCTGAGCACATGCCTCAAGACTCGCTCTGAAAGCCGTGAGCTGCCATTCAATGAATGATTCTCACAGGGGAGATGCTTTTGGCATGCCTCGACATGCAACATCACTTTCACAAGTCTTTAGTACACAGTCAAGTGTGGCATAACTCAGCATGGTGCATGACTGCAGGTGGCCACTGCAGCTTTCAAGACCTTGATGGCTCTGTTGGGAGACACTCATCAGTATCAGGCCCTGCTGGGCTGCCGCTCAAGCCTCCCCACAGGTCAGTCTTTGAGTGCATTTTGGAAACTAGATGAAGCATGTGACACTGATGCTGGACCTCATGCTTCTGATGTGCAACATCACTGGCAGGAAATCTTTCAGAGTTGTCATCTTGATACTGGCGTTGTATGGCAGCGTATACTGCAAGCTGTTCAGGGCAAGCTGTCAAGCTGAAGCCCATTGCATGCCCCAGAACAATCTGATGTATGACTTGGAAGACCATTTCGTAGGGTCTGCGCTTGCTGTAACTAAGCCATCTTCCTGTCGTCTGCAGTTGCATGCGCTGCCTATGGCATGACGGGCTTCTGCTGTCTCGTCAACTCGCTTGTTTCTTTTGCTGTCCTTTTAATGTTCTGCTGTGTCATGGTTCCTTGTTATCTCATCCCAAATTGGACATTGCATGTCTGTTGACTGCAGTGTCATCACTGTACAGTGCCCCACCCCAACCGCCCAGCCTGGAGGCAGTGCCCTCAGACAGGGACTTTGTGACAGCTCTGAGGGCACTGGGACTGGACACAAAGGCTGCTGCTGATAAGGGCAGCAGCGCCAAGGATGGGGTGAAGGCTGCTGACGGGCATGCTGTGGTCAAGGGTACCATGTACCATCTGCAGCTGCTGCTGCGTACCTTTGCAGCTGTCTGCAGATATCAGCAGCAGGTGACCAGTGTATTATGCATGGCTGAATGTGTAGATGCCCCTCTGATTTTTCTGTGCTGTCTAGCATACTTCACCATGCAGCCATTGTTGGTGTATCATGCAGTCTTTGTTGGTGTATGAAGAGCAAGCAGAACACTTCAGTACTGACCTGTTGAACCTTCGGTACTGATCCAGTTTGCTCGACTTGCAAGGCCAACGCCTCCAGACTATTCCTCAGCCTGACTTCTGGCCTGGAACTTCCAGTGTAGCCTTGTCCTGAAGCTCAAGCAATGTTGTTGTTTCTTGAGTTGCGTCGTCCTTGCAACAGTAATGAGGATGCAACCTTTGCTGTGTGCGCAGGGCAAAGGTGCAGGCAGTCTGGGAAGTGCAGGCCTGCAGGAGCTGCTGCTGATGCTGCTTGCCTTGAGGCTAGATCCTACCGGTCAGTTGTTGGCTGTTGAGATCCAGGTGACTCTTTCCACCTTGTTCACTGACAAAAGTCCACTCAGATGTGTTCCTGCACTGGAGGAGTTGACTCAGGGACATGGATCAACGGTGCACTGATCGCAAAGCCTGCTTGTTTGTTCTGTGTTCGCTCCGATCCATGTGTTGCCGTAAGGCACCCGTATCGCCACGTGTTGCTGTAAGGCACCTGTACTGCCATTTGTTGCTGCACCACAGAGTGTCAACGGGCTGCGTCTGCTGTACTTTCTCAGATTCACACCTCATCATTTGCTGTGCAGAGACTGATGCCATGCATGCACGGTCTAAGCATCTGTCTTCGTCACGGCAACATAAGCATGACAGCATTGGTTGTGTGCTGACAGGTCGCGCTTGAGTCTCTCCTGGACGCATTCCAAGGCAAAGAATGGGGCCACAGCAGCGACAGCTTGGCAGGGCAGTTGACAGGGGTGGGTCCAAGTCACAGGGCCCATTTGGCTGCCCTCAAGCAGCTGCCTTCCCACTCCTCAAGGGGCTTTGCCCTCCAGCAAGCTGCTGCTGCAAAGCTGCTTCAAGGCCTGTGCCAGATGCCTGCCAAGGTCACACTCGCCTCCCCCACATCTTTCATCAAATGCCATCCTCCCTTGGTCCTACTAAGCTTGCTGCCAACTTCTGTTTTGCCATTCTTCTCAGGTTGCCTTGATGGTGCACGAACATCTTGCCACATGGCCAATGTGGCTCTCAGTGTTGCGCACTTGTTCAAATGATGGCTTGACAATTCACCTTGGCAGGTGCATTCCCCATGTCGTTTTGGGAATTTGACAAACGCAACCTCAGCAGCTGTTCTCTGTCATTCATATCAGATAGAAGTCTGGTCAGCAGTAACATGCCTGGATGCTGTATTTTCCTGGCCAGTGAAGAAGAGGAAAGTCAGGAATATTAGTTCAGATGGGCCATCACACAGCACATCAAGAAGGTGCCAACAGCCTGTGTGCATCCACCCTAAAGTAGACTGCTTTTGTTCTTATGTTTGTCTTTAGCCTGGGTATTAGTTGGCTGGAAATTAATACTCGTATAATACTCATATATTAGTACTCTGAAGAATGCTGCATCTTGCCTTGTCCTGGAAAGTTCAATGATGACCTCACTGAGCTCATGCGCTTGTTTGACCATGCAGGGCAACATGTCAGAGCAGCAAAGCTGTGCAGCCAGTGCAGACTCGCCCATCAATGCTGAAGAAATCATTGCCAAGTGCTCTTGGTTTCAGGTCAGTACCTCTTCAATCTTTGCATTGGTGCTTTGGTCTTATCATGTCAGTGGCCAACACGCTGACGCTGGCAGAATCAGGGGCAGCAAGTGCCTGCGACTTAAGATCTGCTGTTTCATGTACAGAGGACATGTCATGCTTTACATACATGCTCAAGCTCAGCTGGGATAGCCAACCAGCTTTGTCTGTCTGCTTGCACTTTCAGCTTAGATGACAGGTTGCGTGTTGGTATTGCTGCTTGTCTACGCTGCTGCTCTTGCACAAAGTCATCAGCTTGTTGTGCAACACACTAAGCTACATATCAGCATACAGTCCAGACACAGAAATTGGCTGACGTAGCTTGCCATTCAGTTTGCCAGTCGCAACACACATGCACTTGCATTCTAGACATCTAATCCTAGACTATGACATCTAGACTAATCTAGACGTCTGGACAAAGGCAATACAGCAGTGGCATGTGCCTTCAGGCTGGCGGTGCAGCAGTGGCAAAGGCCTGTCAAGGTGAGCATGGTGAGAACTTGTTCAGCCTTTGGGAGCTGGAAACGTGCATCAAGACTGCCGACCTGCTGCTGTGGCCACATATCAAGCAAGCCAAAGAGACTGGTCAGCACTCCTGTTCAGCATGCTGATTTGATGCATGTCAACCAATCGTGCACTTGTGGAGGCTGTGCTAGCCTTACCATGCAGGGATCCAGATGTAGTTTGGATCAGTTTTCCAAGCTGAGCGCTTCCCAGCTGTTCTGGTGAAATTGCACTTGCTGTGCATGGGCCCTGTATGCAATGTTGCGAGCTCGTCAAAGGCAAAGATGGAAAGACAGTCTATCTGTGTGTACCTGAGCCATGCCCTGCAGTCTGACTGAAAAAGCGTTTGATGCTGTTCATGAAAGGTGCTGGAGATCATGTCCTGAGCCTGTATGCCGCATTGCATGACTAAAGCTGCTCTTGCATGCAGACAGAAGTAGCAGCCCATCAGTCTGAGGCTGCTGCAGTAAATTATGCATGCCCAGTTTGTAACTGTGCAGTGTTACTTGCAGGCACAGGAGGCCTCAGTGCAAACTGCAGAAGCAAATGGCAGGAGTTCATCCAGGCGCTGAGTCGGGGTCTTAGCAACAGCCACAAGGTCGCAGCACACTCACTCAAGCTGCACATTGCAGTCATGCAGGCCTGGGATAACAGAAATTGAAAAGTTCCAGCTGTTAATGGATAGTTATGAGCATATAGTCTACAGTTGGTAGCTGTAGCTGTGGTTTATGCAGAAGAAGTCTGAAACAGGATGTGTAAGTAGACATCATCCTGCAACAAGGCTGCAATCCTGTGTGACTTGGACTAGACAGCCCTGCACAGCCCTGGAATTTGTGCATTGGTTCAGACCTAGACACAACAAACGTGAACTCCGTGGTCTCTACTCTACCCTATGTCCCTCTCACTTGCCATCTTGAACAAATCAACCATGCTGTCATCAACAGCACTACGTGGGAACAAGGTACAAATGCACAGGCAGGTTGTATGGTAGACTATGTGTATCTCTGTCTAAGGACTTAAAACTGGTGCCTCGTAACAGCTGTGGTCCCAAGCAGATATATTATAAGCTCACAGGCGGTTGGGGCTACAAACCTTGATGCCAAACTACCTACTGACAAGCAAAAAAGGTGCTCTGGAAGCAACAACAGAGCTGCAAAGAATTGATGGTTATAATTTGCCTTGTCAGCTGGCCGTTGCAGAAGCCTCATCATCCAGGGTGGGCTTAGTCAGCAGGGTCTTAAATATCACAGCCACCTTCTTTAGGAAATTGGGAGATGCAATCTCCTCAACTCTTCTGTTAGCATTCATGCTGCGCATCTGGCTTGCAGAGCATGAACGCGTCTCAAGCTGCAGTGGGCTCTTGGATTTCCCTCTAGCAAGCGAGCTCGAGTTGCGAGGGCTGTCTTGTGATTGGCTCTGTGTTGGGCATGTCATGCTGTTGCTGGATGACATAGAGTCCCCATATTCTAACAATGCTGCATGCTGAGCCCTGATCAAGCTGTCCGTTGAGTCATGTGAGCACGCCTCCATCTGCAAATGATGGTCACTGTGAGAACCTGAGCAAGCCATCAAAGACTGACAGTGTCAGTGAGCGCGCACAGAGTACACATGCACATGCTGACAATTTACCTTCAGCACCATCCTTTCAGGGATAGTTGGGTCTGCGAGTTCGTTGTGTCTCAGACTGAAAGACAGCGGCAATGTCTGAGCCCCGGCCCCCTGGCTCGCGTTGCTGGATGACATCCTGTTCACACCCTTCAGCTCAGCTACGGTGGTTTCTCTAGAGCCACCGCGAGACATGCTTGGCTTGGAGGTGGGCAGGCTGCCTGAGTGCGCCCTAGCGGGTACTGCGTACATTCTGATGAAAGGGTGCTGCAGCAGTTCGTGAGCTGACGCTCGGTCTCGGGGGTCACGCGCCAGCATCAAGCTCATGAACGAAACACACTCGGGCTTGAGATTGGCCGGAAGTGGTTTCATATTTCCTCTCAAAATAGCTGCCTTGATTGCTGGTTTGTCTGCACCCTCGAAAGGAAGCTGACCTGCAAGTAATTGGGAGATGCTGTGAGCCTTCCCCTGCTGTTCCACAGATTCCATAGCATTATATGAAGAAAGGCGCTTTGAATGTCAGCGCTTGCTAACACTTCTGAGGAAGAAAGGCAGATTACACGACAACTAATGCTTGATCTTGCCGGTCAACGCATACTTGCAATTATCAACAGCTGAAAGTACAGCCTGCTTTGGATGGTGCACATAAGCTAGGGCAAGATGCTACTCAAGTCCCAGATCATGCTCCCTGCAAAAATACTCTCAACTTGCTCATGCATATGACACATCAGCAAGGATGACTGGGTCTGTACCGTGACAAGCATCCTCAAAATTGCACAGGAAAGAAGCAAGCCTACCAGTCAGCAGCTCAAACAGGGTCACCCCTAACGCCCATATGTCTACCTTCTCATCACAGGCCTTGATGTCCTGAGCAGCAATCGTGCCATTGCTCACAAGCTCTACAGGCGGCAGCTCGACCACCTGTAGGAACATCCGCTCTCTAGTTCAGTGACATGGACCAATACTTTAAGACATTGCTGTGCTGAGCACTTGGTTGCTGGAGTGCATTCTGCTTATGTGGTGCTTTTCAGAAGCACAACCTATTACAATTGCAGTGGGGGCCATGACAGGCAAAATCTACATTGTCTGCATACTGTGAAGGACTGTGGGCACTTGCAGCCCTCCTTACAAGGCGAGCGGTGATTGACAGACGTATCACTAATCGGCTTTTTGGGTCAAAGCAGTATTGGAAGCCCAGATCATGTCAGGACAAGGCACTATACACCGTTGCCAGCACAGCTGAAGGGGTGCAGATCATGATGGGTGTCACCTGAAATGGGTCACACAGGAGCCAGGAAAGCTGTGTCATGCTACACTGCAATGTAAGCTTTTTCTACATTCTTTGTTCTATCTCATAGTTGTGGACAGTCAACAAGCATGCACAGCGTTGGAGGCTGTACCTCTATACCAAGTTCATCAGGAGCTGGAAAACGTTTCAATTATTGTCAAATAATTGTATTGTTTACGTTGATATTATTGTTATTGTTAATTGTAGTATCATTACCTCTGGTGCCATATACTCCACAGTGCCAACAGGGCTGATGGCCACCTCTTGCTTCATGCTCATGGTCAGCCCAAAGTCGCCCAGCTTCACGCGCCCATCACCGCCAATGAAAATGTTTTCCAGCTTGATATCCCTGCACTTACATTAATGCCTCAGCCTGCTGTAATGAACATGGGCACCGTATAGTCTCACAGCTTCATGCACCCATTACCGCCAATGAAAATGTTTTCCAGCTTGAATTCCCTGCACTTGTATGCATTTCTCAGCCTGCTGCAATGAGCACAGTACACAATGGGCACCCTATAGTCTCCCAGCTTCACTTGCCCATCACCGCTAACGACAATGGTTTCCAGCTTGATATCCCTGCACATGCATTCATCTCTCAGCCTGCTGCAACGAGCAAGGTACTTGCGGGGGCTCACAGCAATGAGCGGAAGTCGGACGTGCATGTGGTGTCTGAGCTGCAGAAGTGTCTGGTAGAGCAACAAATGTGACTTTGCCTTGTCAACAATGGCAGCAATGGACCTTGTCAACAAAGGCAGCAGTGGAAAGAAAAGAAAAGAAAAGAAAAGAAAAGAAAAGAAGAGGAGAGGAGAGGAGAGGAGAGGAGAGGAGAGGAAAGGAAAGGAAAGACTACGCCTTTCGGCATCAATTTAGTGAGAAGTCTAGTATTATACCAGGCTGCCCAGGTGGCAGTGGATGTCATCAGGAGCCCAAGCCCAGGTTAGACATTGTGTTTGAAATGAGGCTGTTTGAGGTTACTAACAACCTCACGCTGGCCGGCGTCAGAGTCAGCATTGCTGCCTTCAATGAGGAGCAGGCTAGCATCTGAAATTGAGTCTGGCTGTAAGGCAGCCACTGCAGAAAATGGTTGGGGTGACTGGTTGGGTCTTTTTGCATATCAAAAAGACTTTTATATTTGCAGCGATTTGCTTGTGTGAGGCATCTGTCACAGGGTTACAGCCTGATTTGTCAAAGCGTATTACCTGACCGTTGGGATGGCCATCACGTGGCACATGTCACACATATGTGCATGTTCTTTTGCACATGGACATTTCTTCCTGGGCTACGCTATGAGCTACACGTTGCAGTACTGCTCTGCATGCGCCATGCAATGTACTAGATCCGGCTTAAGGTATAAGCTGGCGGTGCACTAAGAACCTGTTACCTATGAATGATCCGCAGCTGGTGTATATGTGACAAGGATGTGAGGATTGGCAGGGCAACTTCCAGGGCCACTCGCTGCTCTGTCATGGCCCTGCCCTCTTTCAGCAGCTGCTCTAGCAAATCCCCTCCAGCACAATGCTCCATGACTATATAGATTTGCTTGCTATCTTGAAAAGCAGCCAGAAACGTGGTTATCAATGGAACCCTGCAGCCACATACTTTGTGTCTGTCCACATCAAGCTGAGCGCTGTGTTCTTGGAAAGCAGCGCCTGATTCAGCAAATGTACTGATGCATGTCTGCTATATTTGGCAGCATGTTTTATTTCAGACATGCTGAGCCTGGTTGCAAAACCATGTGCAGTGTCTGGCTGCTGATACTACTGCTCTTGCTCAAATGTGCAAGCCTTGTGAGGATGCTAGCTACTGTCAGATGCATTCATGCCTGCTATGGTGCGTGTGTGCACTACTGCAACATGGAAAAGCAGCACATGTGGTACGTTATGAAATGCATGTCAACTGTTTTGGATACAAATGCTGGGATAGAGATGTGGGGTGTTGACATGCAGATGAGCTTCTGGCACGGTCTGACCTCTTGCGGGTCATGTAGATCATCATAGCAGCCTCTCGCTTAATTGCTCGCATTTTGGAAGGGGAGAGCTTGGCTTTGTTGTACATCTTGATGGCAACCTGCTGATTCTTTAGCTTGCTGCAGGTGGCTGAGTAGATAGTGCTGTCCCTGGAAAGCAGGAAAGCAGCACAATGAGTTGATACAGTGCAATGCTAGTTTGTTTTGTTTCTCCTGTTTCATCTGGATCATATGCAATGCAGACAAATAGCTGCAGCTATGTTATTTGCAGAGCACTTTGAACACACAATGTATTCGTTCTCAAGGCTAAGCTGCTTCTGTGATGGTCACTGCACAGCTTAGCATTTGTGCCTCCATGCGACTTGCAGCAAACACTGGTCACTACCTGAAATAGCATAACAGGACAGCACTATCTGCAGTAGATGCTGCTTTGTGCGCAGGAGACGACGGACAGAAGTGTAAAAGACAACACCATGCCATCATACGTTCAACTATGGCACACCACCGGCATTCTTTCACGATCTATACTGAGTATGAATAACCTACTTGCCCCGACCAATCACGATGTGGTTTGTGAAGTCTTCGGGCCTGAAGTCATGCCGAACACCAGCAAAATCGCTTGTGCTGGGTTTATCCGCATCATCAGAGTCCATGCTGGAGGCGGTCGCCTCCAATATAGGTCTAGCAAGTCAGCAGTGTCTATGGCGAATCACGACTGCTTTGCGCGTCACATAACCGTGTCTTTGGCTTCAGAACGGTGCCACGCCTGACAAATTACCCCTGGCAGGCAGGATCACTTCCCAAGAACCTGTTTGCTCTGGGCTACCTTGGCCTCTTTGTTTGCGTGCAGATGCCGTGCAGCTTACGTCCCGCACCAGTGGAACTCAGCAGCGACCCTGCCAGACTGTGAGTAGTGAACCAAAAAACGGGATGGTCGAAATAAACGACTTGAAAGTCGTCGCTCTTCAAAAGGCTGAAAGCGCTGTGCCAACAGTCACTGCAGTACTGCACTGCAGAACTCTAGCAGCCACCTGTCATGTGAAGTGCTACAACGCGAAGGGCTGCAGCCAGAATCCTTACTAAGTGCTTGATGCATGGTGCATTTCCGCTGCGCATCCAGCAGACAGTGTTGCATCTTGTGCAGCACAAGCTTTGCCACCGTTATTAAAACCATGTTCGACTCAAGGTACTTGTTCAACAGACGCAGAAACGACTTGCCTCCGCCGGAGGAGCCTTCGATGGAATGGATAGTGCTTGACAAGGTCTTTCAAGAACTGTTGGCCGAATACGAGCGAAATTGGAGTCCCTCGTCAGAAACACGACTTGTCTGTGATTTCGGTAGCAATAATCTGACTCTCGCAAATCTAGAACGGTTTACCGAATGGCTTGAAGGCAGCTCGCTACAGATATATGCTCTGGACCTATCCATGAACAGCATCTTTTCACCTACATGGCAGCCGATTCTGGACCTGGTTCAGCGCCTCTGCACCAAATTGCACCTTTTGGATCTGGGGGGAAACCACTTACCTGCTCTTGAGGAGACTGCTGAGCTGAAGAAGGTGCAGGAGACCCGCCGCGTATGCCTAGCCATGCCAGATCTTGGCAGTACTGGCACGGACTGGCAGCGTGAGTGGACAGGCATTGCTTTGGAATTTGGTCAGCATGCGTATGATCCTGCAGATATTGTCAGGTTAGCATTCATGATGCTTGCTTCTGTCAAGCTTGCCAGTCCGCGTCATAGCAACCAACACTGTATTGCAGGTCAGAGCAGAATTTTGTCGACATGCCATTCAATTTGCCATGGTAAACATCAGCCTTGGCAAGGAGTCTGTCCTCAAATACCAGATTGAACACAAGTCCTATACCTTTTAGTGATACATCATACTGGCAGCCAAAGCAAGCTAAGCAGCTGGGCTATACATGGAGAAGCAATTATGAAAATCCTGTCAGATACATGCACTGAATGCACTACTTGGCAAAAATGCTGTACAGCCAGTGGACATTTCAAACTTCTGCAAGGATCATGCCAACACAGACACTGGACTGGCAGCTGCACTTGAAGGGGGAGGAATCTGGTGTTCAATTGAAGGAAACTCTGCAGATGTTGTCATAAACACATTCCTACATTACCACAGTCCACCCACTCAGACTAAGCTCGGTAGCTGACAAGATTCCTGTAGGATCAGCGCCAGAACGCTTCTTGAGCGCGCAGCCTGCCTGCTGATCAGAACGCATTTATGCTGAGCTGGCATCAAAGGACTGAGGCACACCAAGGCAGGGGATATGGACATGCTGTTTGCATCAGAAAGCAGCTGAAAACACAGCAGTGGTACCTACTTGACTCAGAGTGGAATTGTTCAGTGCTGTTGACAAACCAAGAATGGAGATCACTGAAGAAGTCCGTCCAAAACTTGGCTGAAGGGAGCGCCTAAAGCCACAACAGTATATATGGGCAACAGATGAGGGGTACACACAAGTTATTGATATCCTGGAATACACAACCCCTGACAATGTATGCATTACTACTGCTGTCTTCATATTGGGTGAGTGGGGTGGTATTGTGCCATTGACTTCCTACCTGTTACAGACAAAGTTTTTCAGAACTTCAGAAAATTGGTTTTCTGGTAGCAGGGTAGCACAGTAGCACCTTCTCATTCAACATCCTCTTGGTTCTTTGCATGTACCGGTAATCAAACAAATGATAAAATGGTAACACAAAGCTGTAAAGTGACACACAAACCACACCCTGAACATAGCATAACGATAGGGTTTTGCCGCTATGACTACTTAGTTATAACATGGATACAGTCATCACAGAAGCTGCCACAGCACTTGCAGACCCCGTGCAGATCACGTAATATGGGTCACGACTAAGTAATCTTAATGTCTCCAGTGAAGTGGATCAGAGTCAGTCGTCAGCGATGCACTTACATAATCACCATCAAAGGGCACCTCCTGAGATACCAGCCCGAAAGTAGAATCACAGGTCCTGACATAACAGAGCACATAGTACATGCATGCTGCCTTCTTGTCCACGGTAACAGTTATGCAAGGCTGCGACAAAGCTTTTCAGCGAGCGTCAGTCAGACTTGGACTGCGTAGTTAATTAGTAACAGTGCCAAATCTGCAAGCAGTATTGGAAGACCTGCAGACTAGATTTGGGGCTCTGAAGACACTTCGAAGCAGACAGGGCTGATGACAGGGCTGAGAAGCCTAGACTTCAGATGTTTTTCGCAGCTTTGCATGATGTCACAATCAGAAGAACTTGTTGCAAATTGAGGCAAGCATGCTTCTCGATAGCTTCAGTTTGAATGGCTGAAATCAGTCAGGCCCTGACAGTTGGCAGCCTCATCCTGCATTGCTTGCATGTTTGCTGCAAGCATTACACCAGGCTCACGCAACAGCAAACACAGACTGCTTACTGCCATTGCTGGGACGCGTAAAGACATGCAAAAAGCAAACACCATAATAGACCTGGAAACTACAGACCTACTTTGAGCGTGACTGCTGTCTAAACAGATAGCGTTAATCTACAACCACCTTGATGCCCTGCATGCATCAGGACGTGTTATGCATGAGCCAGCATGATACAGCTTGAGACGGATTTGACCCTGGTCAAGCTGCATGCTGCTGACAAGCAGTTTGTAGAAGCATGCATGCTGCATGGTGCTGACAATGAGGTGCAGAAGCATGCATGCTGCATGACGGCACATACTCTGCTGCTTTGCCAATCTCGCATAACATTTTTGTTGATATGCAAATGCCTGGCATACGTGGCAACAAGTCAATGCCGCTTGTTGCAATGACAGTAAGAATGCAGATGCCCACCATTGGCCTGGGCCGCGCGTCCTCTTGAGGAGCTTCATTGTACCTGCATGTACTACAATGTCTGCCTGCATGGGCTTTTGGTGTCTGTGCACCCAAACTGCTCAATGATAAGGAACCTGCCATGGTGTGTACAGACAAGCACCAAATCTGTGTCAACTAGGCAAAGGATGTTGAGTTGGCTTTCTCTGGGTGCTGCAATAATTTGGGGTCAGGTGTGAACAATGGTGACAGACTGACAAGTTAGAGCCAAAGACAGCGGAGGTGAACAGGACTGTGCTAGCCCTTCCAAAAGTATGCGTCAGTCCTACCTTGCTGTTTCCCTTTGTTCTTTGTCTGCTGCAGCTTTCTTCTGTGCATCTTCCACCTGTAGACAGCCAGAAGCAGGAAAAGCCGGGCAAAGTAGCCAGGAGCATAGCATAGCACAGATTGCACCTTACTGGAAACATGCCCTTGCAAAACTGTACACGCTCAGGTGTTTAGACACACTAGCAATCATCATGTTTATCATGTATGCATGCATTGACTTGTATTCATACAAGGAAGGCAGAGTGCTCTCACCAAGCGCCTGTTGTCCTCCAGAATCCTCTCAAGCTCCAGCTGCTTACGTTGTCGCTCTTCTTGCTCTTGCCGTTTCTTTTCTATCAACTTCTCTTTCTCGTTTTCCAATTGCTTTGTCATCTGCAGTGCAATAGCACAGTCCCAAACTCAACTGTCAGGCTGGTAGTGTGCACGCATGCCATCCTGAGGGCAGCAAGTGATGCATATGAGACGTACACAGAAGGAAACGTGAAACGCATGCTGAAGTAGGGGTAATGCATCACAAACTCACTCCACTGCAGCAACGTCAGAATCCCATGCAAGACCAGCAGTTGACCTTGTCTTCCAGTGACGCACGCTCCTCTTTTAGGCGGCGCTGAATTCTCTGCTGTGTAGCCTCTGAAGCCATGACCTCCTCTACCTTGGCCTTGATGATCTCAGTCACTCTGAGGGCAGCTGCTTCTTCTTCTTGAGTGCGCTGTGCTGCCTTTTGCTGTGCCAACTGCCTGCGCATACTTTCAGACTTGAGCTGACCCCTGAAAGGATGTTGCTAATGAATGCAAGTGTGCAGTGACACAAGCAGACACAACTCAGGACTCGCGCTTTGCAGCATAGTCATCAGGTACGACACTCAAGGTGGCTTGTGCAGGACGACCTGTTGGCTTGTACATCAGCTGGGGACTTGCGCCTGTACTGCCTGCAAGCAGCACCATAATGAAAGGGCTTGCACATGTGTACAAACGCATCACAATGTAGCGTCATGACACAAACCAGCGCGCCTTTTGGAATTTCGTTTGCGAGCAGGTGACTCTGATCGATATCGACCTCTGCTCCTGCGACATGCAGCGTCAGCTTAGCCGCGCAGAACGAGGCTATGGTGGATTATCTGAAGTGTGTCCAGGAACGAACCTGCTTTTGCTATTGCTGCGGCTTCGACTCCTGCTGCGACTGCGACTATCACGACTGTGTTTGGCCATATAAGAAAGTGTCCGTCGCCACGGAACAGCAGAGGACACGGGATTGCAGCACGGGTGCGATCAGCTAAAGGTAGACCTCTGTGCTGGAACCGCCCTCGGGATGGCTAAGCGACCATTGCAAGCTGTGAACAGGATCGGAAGAGGATGCAAGAAGTGACAGCGTAGTCTTGGTGCAAGTAAGCTCTTCAGAATGGTTTCGGAGATGGTAGTAACGCCAGCAAGGGCAGGACTGAGGGCAGGACAGTGGCAGGCCTTGCCGAACGGCTGAAGAGTCTTGATTTAGGGCGGAGGGCAGGGCGGAGGGCAGGGCGGTGGGCCCTGCCGCCATTTTGGCCGTTTAAATCTCTGTGAGACACCTCCAGCTGGACCGAGCCCTTCGCTTTGGCGCTTGTAGCACACCTTGTCGATCTGACATTTCGACTTGCGTCAAGGGTGCGCTACTTCTTTTTGATTCCTTTGGAATACTGTCTGTTCGTGTGCTCGGACGTGCAACAGTCCGGCCTCAGCACGTCGCGCTCGAGGCACGACAGAACAATTGATTTGCTTCGTGGCCGATAAAGCTTTGTTGAGTCCGGTGCTGTCGCGGGTGTTGAATACGGGCAAGAGCCGATATTGGCCTGCTCCTGGGGCGCCTCGCTGAGCTCTCGCTTCAGCATGGCCGGCCCCAGGACCTCAATAGGAGGCATGCTTTTTGTGCTGGCAAGTTCGCTTGCGTGCTTATACGTAGCCGGCAGGTGAGACACAGCTGACAGGCCATGTATGCATGCGCATTCAGCTTGGTCACGTCTGGAATACTGACTAGATTGCTCACCTGCTCACTGCAGGCTGTGGAATACCACACGGGAGCTGCACTACCTGGTACAGAACTGCTTGGCCATCATGTTCCCATAAATCTTGCTCTTGTGCGATGAGTTCACAGCGCCTGTGATGATTGCAGCAAACGGAGCTGCAGCTTGTTCAGCAATCTCGCAAGCTTTCAGTTGGTCGTGGCTCAGGCCTGCTTCCTCTGACAGACAGCAATGGTGACAGCACAAATGCAGACATGCGAACAGTCCAGTGAGTAGCTGATCACTTGCATGCAATGGCTGCCTTGTCACCTGGAAACACGGTGTCTGATGTATGTATCATGTGTTGCTTGCATGTGACCCAGTCATTGTACAACCATGAAAAGCACGCCTTATGTGATGGCTGCAGAGGTAGTGATGATGTTCTATATTACAGCGTACGGTCCACTCCATCCGGGGGCCCGCGGGCACCACCCCTGACAGGGCCCAAGATTGAAAGTGATCTGCCTACTCAAGAGTGGGATGAGCGGTTGCTTGGTCAGATTGATAGCGTTGAAGCTGGTACTGTATCAGGTTGGGCCTGTCTGAGAGGGCAGCTGGAAAAGCCCCTGCAGGTATGTATGTCAGCATCCAGCTTGTTGCACCAGACCAGATCAATCGTGCTGGCATAAGTGGCTCATTTGCATCTGTTTGTTTCTGTATTCTACCTCAATATATCACTTCATATCAGTCACCTTGTTCCAGCACACCTTGGCAACATTGCATATAGACCCTGCCAATTGGTAATTGTGGCTTAAGTGAACGCAGCAGCAGCTGCATGAATGTTCTAATGGTCAGCAGCATGTGCATTGCACACGCATCCGGTTATGGCTGCAGATTTCTGGTACGCACACGATGACGCAAGCTTGCTGACTGTACATGACACAACTTACAACCTCTGGCAATGCCTTTTGACCAGCACACATGGTCTGTCCGGCAGTCTTTGATTGTGGCTCGCGGGCTCAAGGGTGTGGTGTGCAATGCAGGTGGTGTTGTATGTTGACGGTGTCAGGGTAGGAGAGGCGGCAGCCTCTGGTGACACACCCCACCATATCATTCACCGGCTGTGTGAGATTGACATGGACATGGCAGGTGACATGCAGCAGCCTGCCCAGCAAGGGGTGGGCTTCACACTCAAACTGCCTGAGCTGCAGCAGGGCCGTCACGAGGTCCGTTCCTGCTACCAACGCCATACTGTTGGTGCCACAATCTGGATATCTATCCACTATAAAATTTAGTTTCAGCAATTCTTACCTTGTGCTTTGTCAGGTTTTTGTGTTATACGCTCCATCAAGCATGCAGCGTTTGCTACTGTGTGCTGGGACAGCCTTGCCTGGATGCAGCTGCTGTCTTGCTTGATGCAATCTTGATACAGATGCCATAGACTGCTTGCACAGTATGCTGCTTGCCTGACATGGTCCGTGCATCCTGATGGTGCGTTCCCAAATGAGGGTTGACCCACTGTTATATGCCTCCACCACTCACGCATGTCAGACGCTAGTCTTTGCAGCAGCACGCAGTTAATCATCTTGCACAGTCACTTGCACCTTGCATTGGTACTGAGAAACAGTACATCACCCAAGCTAGTACTATGACAGCATCAGGTCAAGCCCAGGACAAGACAATGTGCTGTGGGCCTGCAGATTCGAGCCTTTGTCAGCAATCCCCACAGCACCTCCAAGCAGGAGCTGAACCAGAGTCCCCTGGCATTCCTGGAGACAGCATCAGAGCCTGGCCTAGAGGAGGCTTTGAAACGCAAGGACAACATCATTCGCGTCAGGAATGCTCAGATCTCAGCTCTGTGGGATGAGTTGCACACCAGGCAGCCTTGGAAGAATGCCATCAAAGGGGAGGACATTGTCAGCTTCCCTGAAGATGCTGCAAACACAACCAGGAAGCTGGCTGTCTTGGGCATCAACACTGTAAGTGCTGTTTACTTGTAGCTTCAGCCAGAGCATAGCTTTGCAGACTCAATCATTGCTAGATAGCAGCATCTTGCTGGCTTCACCGGACATCGCACATGCCATGCACTCGGAGTGACTGAAATGACAGGAAGGCACAGCAAGTTCCAGTTCTTTGCGCAGCTGTTGCAATCTATGGTCTGTCAGTGTGTTGAGACGTAGGGCATAGCTGCTGCCAGGCGTTACCTTCGCCGGTGCTGTCTGTCTTAAACAGTGTGTCCATTCGTGATCATTCACAGCAGCTCCAACACTGTTAGCACTTTGTCTCAAACCAGATGACGAGCTTGCTTGCTGACGGGCAACACTGTCATACATGCGTGCGCTGCATGGAGTACGCCCACAACAACTTACATGTCTAGTCTGTATCAGCACACCTTTGTATGTCTGATTACAGAGGGTGAGTGATTGCATCACCTGTTGCAGGGTATGGGAGCCAGGTTGCGCAGAGATAATCTGAGACGCACGTGGGTTCCCATGGGCAAGGATCTCAAGAGACTGGAGGAGGAAAGAGGCATCGTCATCAGATTTGTCATTGGCTACAGGTAAGTTGACGCACCTCTGCACATTCCAGCATGCATGCAATGGTTTTGTCAGCAACAGCTCACCTGCAATGCTCAACATCTTTAAGCTGGATGCACATGCGTGTATCTTGGTCAGTCACTAAGGCATGTCTGTGTGGTACTAATCTGCCCGAGGTGTTTCTGTACACTAAGCTGAGCAAGGTCTGTCAAATTGAGTTCCGGCGTTCGCTTATCGCTGCACTAGTCAAGACTGGTGTGCAACTAACTGCCTGACCATTTGTCACAAACACAGCCATCAATGTGCTTGGCTGTTGTGCAGCTTGTCAAGGACCAGACATGACATGCCCCTTCCATGCAGATCAGACTCAAGCCGCCTTGCAAAAGTGTTCTGCTTGAAGTCATTGACATGCTGCCCATCAGTATGTATGTGAGGTCACAGACTTGCTGCCCATAGGGATCAACTCATGCACAGGCAATCAAAATGATGATTCTGATCATGTGCTGCTTTGGGTGCAGTGAACAGAAAGATGACCCAGATGAGGTGAAACTGAAGGCTGAGATGCAGCAGTTTGGTGACATTGTCAGGATTGACATGGTGGACACGTACGCTGACCTGTCCATGAAGACCCTGCGCATGTTCAGCATACTCCCTCAAAAGATCGATGCAGACTTCTATTTCAAGATTGATGATGATGTTGCTGTAAATGTGGATGCGCTTGCCGACTACCTGGACGCACACAGGACGCAAGGCAACCTATACCTGGTGAGAATGTAGAGCAACTGCTCTGTTGTCTTGCCTGCATGTCATTGTCATCTCCAGCATGTAGGGATGCAGGAAGATTATGACATTACTTTGGAAATTGGCCTGAGGCTTACATCTGCAGAGCTCACTTGTACTGACACCAAGCGCTGCGATTCAAATACAGCAGTGCATACCCAGGCAATGCCAATAGTCATCAGGCACTGCCAGTGTATAGCATTGGGTTTTGAGTATTGAGCCGCTTTAGTGAAGTATACACAAAATCAAAAGCAGTTTGCACTTCAAAATGGCAGAGTCTGTCAAATCTTTGGTCATAATCTGCATGCGCAAGCATGACATACAATGGCAGGAACCAACAACCAGCAGTTCAGCTCATTTAGATTCTTATACACTCTGCAGGGCTGCATGAAGTCAGGTCAGGTGTTGACAGACAGGCGGTACAAGTGGTTTGAGCCCGAGTACTGGCGCTTTGGGGAGGCAGCAGGAGCAGAAGGCCAAATCAACTACATGCGACATGCCTCCGGCCAAATCTATGGTCTCTCTGGTCCAGTGGCCAAATACATCGGCCGAAATGGCCCCATTCTGCACAGATTTGCTAATGAAGATGTCACTTTGGGAGCTTGGTTGGTTGGGCTAGAGATCACGCATGTAGACGAGAGGAGATTGTGCTGTGACAGTGCAGAGAAGTGTAACGCCCAGGTCAGTCTGGGCAGCTGTCTGCTGGGCAATGTGAAGAGTACATTGCAACCTGATGCCCTTGCTGCACCATTCAAGCTCTTCCATGTTTGCTGTACATATGCATCCTCCCCATGGGCTGTAGTCACATCAAAGCAGCAAGCAGACTGCTTGCAAGTACAGCTGGGGTTTGTGATGCTTGCTCTGCGCAGATGTCAGCGTTGTTGCATGAAGCCAAAAGTGGTGAGGTGCTGACTAAATTTGTGGGTCTGGCTGCAGACTGGGGACAGCAACATGTGCCTGGCATACTATGAGCATCAGTGTGCGGGGATCTGCAGTTCAGAAGAAAGATTGGAGCCCATCTATGAGGCGTGCCTGCGTGATCCACTGAAAAAGGGCCAAAATGCGCGACAAGCAGCCATACAGTAGACCACAAAACGCTGACAAAGCCTTGCTGAAAGCATATCTGGTGTGTTTACCATTGAGCTCAGCAATGGAGTTCAGCACGTGTTGTTGCTTCCATCAGCATCAGCAAAGTGGCACATTCATGCTCCGCCTCTTGCTTGGAGTTGTCATTTTCCACATTGCCAATCAAGTTGCAAGCATGACTCCAGCAATCAGTAGCAGTGTCAAAGTGTTTCTGTTATGTGCTCAGTGCCAGCATGATGCTGCTACCTTTTGTGCAAGGCTGTGTTGGTTGTAGGTATATAGCAGGGATAGTTGGTGAGACTTGTCGTCAATGATCGAATTCAGCTGCAGGTGTGTTTGTGCTCGTTTTGGGCACAGTTTGTGTCTAGCTCAGCTTGCAAAGCAGAACGAATGGCTCATCTAGGACCGAGTCATGTGCAAATTAGCATTGTGGCCTCTTGAACTCGTAAAGACATCAGGGAACAGCAATACCAGTCACACGTGGTTATACGTGCTTTGTAGAGAACAGATGGTCATGCAAAGTGTCATGATAGGCTAGACGCAGGATGCTGCATAGCACATAAGAGCAGATCCGACCCAGCCACTTCTTAAAGCTGTCAAGACGTACCGTAACAGGGGTCTGCAGTGTAAGATACAACCGAAAACACAAGCATGTAAGCAGCCTTGTCCTTGTACTTCCTTCATAGACTGGATCTCAGACATACTTTCCCCACGATGCATTGATGAGCAGAGCTTGGTAAAATGCCTGGATCGTAGAGGCGCTGTGTCAGATAGTATGTACGGTATTACAATGTGCAGTCAAGCAAAGTTGTGTTGGGCTGTGTGGCGCATTGAAGTGCAACTTCTGATAATGAACCCGAAGACAGCTGTCAGACTTGCACTACCAAGCAAGCTTGATGAAGTGAAGGGATTTGAGTAAATTTATATTGACAAAACATGGGTCTCAACTTGTGGCCATGCAATGTGTTGCCTTCCTAGATGGTTTGCTGAGTGCTGCAAGCTGCTTTCCTTGAGGGGTGCAAGCTGCTTTACAGTCAAAGCGTCTGAGCGTGAGCCCAGCTTGGAGCTCAACTTGAAATCAGGTCTTGGAAACGCTGCTGGCAACAAGCCCAGGTAACATGCATCAACTCTTATTATGCTGGACAGCCTCTGCACCTTTGGTGGATGATAAGCTCTTTCCATGTCTCTGCAAAGAGTTCTTGTCTCGAACAAGCCCACGCTGGGAAGGTCATCACTCCATCAATTACACAAGAAATAAGGTGGTCAGTATCTGAGAGGCATTCAAGAAAGCCATGTGCCATAAAATTTTGAGCTGACTGAACCAGCAAACTAGCAGTAAGAAAGATTTGGACTTTGTTTTGTATAGCACACAAGCAAGTCTTGCCAGCTGCTGCTGTAAAAAAGCTGCGTTGCCAGCATGCGCCAGTAACATGCGCCCGGTTCATTTGACAGATCCTAATGCAGGATCTGTGACAGGCATGAGCTGAACTTGCACTTGTTGTTTTGCAATTTTGGTACATGAGGAGCTAACACTAACACCAGTGACCAGAAGGAACAAAGCTGAACCACAAACACAATATCTATCAATCATCTATCCTGATCTACAAAAGAAATCACTGCAGGTAAGTGCTAAAGATCAAAATCACCCTCCATCAGGTGATCTAGATCTGCCACCTTCCACTGATTCACCACCACACATTCCTCTTCACTTCTGCAGTGCTCTTGCAGCCACGGGTGTGCAAGGGTCTGAGCTGCTGACATCCTGGTGTTGTAGTCACGATCAAGCAACGACTTGCACAGGTCAATGGCATCATCAGAAATGCCATACCACTCATCTCCAGTGAAGTCAATGTCGGCACTCAAAATCGCACTCATGACCGACAATGGATCAAGCTTCTGCTGGCCGTTTGCCCAGAATGGAAATCTACCGGCTAGCATCTGGTAAAGCAGCACGCCTAGCGCCCACATGTCTGATTCAATGCCCCAGTGGCGCATGAAGAGCTCTGGCGCCATGTAAAGTGGTGTGCCTGCAGTTTTCTTCAGCTTGACGCCTCTGTTGACATGCTGTGAGCATCCAAAGTCTGCTACGCGCAGCTCAATGTTGCGCTGTATGCAGCTGGGGTCAACAAGTACACGTGGGTCTGGATACTGGTGCTTCAGCAAGAAGTTGGCAGGCTTGACGTCTGCATAGCAAATATGCTGGCGATGGCACTCTGCTAGCACGCTCACAATGTTCTGTGTGACTCGTGCAGCCTCTTGCTCTGTAAGTGCCCCTTGTCCCTGTGGAAGAAGGCATCAGCCGCTGAAACATTTTGACATCTGACTAGGCACAAATCTTGCAAAAAAGGGCCAGACTCTTTGGCAGGCACAGCCAATGGAAAACAATTTGTGCCAGTATGTATGATGTGGTGTTCAAGATCTTACCCTCAAGAAATCTTCCAGGGTGGAACCGTAGCAAACTTCTGTGATCACATAAGCTTGTTCTTCATCCTGCACATGCGTCGGATGTTTGACATTAGCTGAACCACAGTATGGCGGAAGCCTGCACATGCTTGAAAAAGACTGGATGAAGCTTTACCTCATAGACAGCCAGGAGCCTCAGAGCTTCTGCTCTGCCTTGCATGCGTCGAAGCACATCAACCTGCGAAAGCATCTCACACTCGTCAGACTCTGCACTGCTGTGATGGCTGGGCTTTAGACAGGGAGCTGAACTGGACAAGCCACATCACTGCATCTAGGCGCACCTCCTGCTGTATCTTGTCAATGATGCGCTCTCGAGTTGCACCCTTGCGCTCCTTAGGAATGATTTTAGCAGCAACTTCTTGGCCACTGACTCTATCTGTGGCCAGATACACAGTCCCAAAACTACCTCTTCCTAACTGTTCTCCTAGAACATATCTGGAAGGAAAGCCTCTGGGCCAGCCAAGATCGGCTGACTGGAGATCAGCTTCTTGGGGCCTGTCTACCACAGCACTGCAGCTGATCCGGAGTGCAAGCTTTCCGGCGCCAGGACCGCAGGGCTCCCGCCGAGGTATAAGCCCATGCTGTACAGAAAATTTTGGCCGGCAGGCAAAATAAAATTTACGAGTCGTGTATGTGTCTGCTGTTCTGGTCGATGCCTTCAAACCGGGAGCCAATACAGAGCCCGTGGACATCGCCAGAAGGTCTTTGAAGTGCACTTAACGGACAGACAATTTCTAGTTGTTGAGACAGTAAAGGAGACGTACACGCACCTTGCAGCTGTAAGCCAGCGCTGGCGCAGTAATGGTGACGATACGTGCCAAATCGTTTGTGTGGAAGGCGACCGTGAAGATCAGTCCCCATGTGTTTGCCACCTCGGATTGCCAGATGGCAGTCCCTGCACCAGCGATGCAGATTATAGGCAAACAAATATATTTATATATATATGCTTAGGATCAAATGAAGGATTTTACAAGATGCAAATGTCCTGATCAGGACTTATGTCATAATGGCCCCCACTGTACAATGTGCGATGACTTACGAAGCGAGGCGAAGCGACGAATCGTTGCATTACAATTGCAGTTTCTCCTGCTGGGTCTATTTGGACATGTATATGCGATTGGGCGAGCAAAACGAGTGACATCCCGCATCCGTTTTGCTCGCGCACCCGGCAAGTCAGAACGTAGGCAAGACCTGCAAAAGCAAGTTATAATTATCAGAAACATGTACATGTTGTCCAGTGGTAAGCCGCGTGTGGCTCTGCGGATGATTCTGAGAGTGTACCGCTCAGTGTTCGCTAGTACACTAGTGCTGACAGCGATAAGCACGGTCATTGCAATCGCCCTTTGCGCCGTGACGCACACCTGGCGACTGGGATCACCTTCACCGGGGTCACCTCCTGATCGCCCTGACCTCCGTGGCGAGCGTGACAACCGGCATGAGGCGAGTACCACTCATCACTTGTTATCCTTCCTTGTTGTGATTAACATGCGAAATGGCTTACAATCTGATGGGCAGGAGACCTCCCTAGACTCGTGTGGTTGTTGAGGACATCTGCACAAGCGCTGCAGTTACCTAGATTGCAACGGCTGTTCCCTTCTGCTACGGCCTGAGAGTGCCCTTGTGTGTAGGCTTGCATTAAGTTATACGAGCTACTGGGATGGTAAAAGCTTGCTGGAGAACATGACAGCACATTGGGCTTGCTTCTGTGCAGAGGTGATCACCTCAACTCAGGCCTGTCTGCTCTGTTGGCCTTTTACAAAGCTTGTTGCCATCTTTGCTGTTGACAAAGCTGCATGACATCAGACAATTGTACCTTAGAATTCTAAATCTACATCCTGATAGACTTGATCTGTTTGCTTTCCAGGCACTTGCTAAGGATGCCAAGGATTTGCTGCCGGCAGCAGAGTCAAATAGTCATGCTTGGGATACACACATGATATTTGCACACAGGCTGGTCCATATGGTCAGTATGCTGCATGCTGTGGCCTTGCAGCAGTTGAGAGGCGAGCCAGAGCTCACAAGCTTGACCCTCTGTCCCATTGCACATTCCTCCAAAGTGAGCTGCAATCTGCCCTCCCTGCATTGCGTGTGTATATCAAGCCTCCCTGCATTGCGTGTGTATATCAAGTCGACTTTGCTTGGCAAATATTAAGTGAATGTGAGCACTTCCAACACCTGATGGGCCAGCCATGAACAGAGGTTTGCTTTGACTTCAATGTCATTTGGTCTTTCCATAAGACATCAACAAGACAGCTGTTCCTATAGGGGCAGAAGCAGACAGCATCTGATGTGTGGGAAGCACCATTTACTGGCTCCATAAGCTCCCTTCTCTCCTGCCTCACAGGCCAGAATCAACATGGCAACAGGTGCAGCCCTCATGCTTGCCTTCATCTTGCATCCTTGCTTGCATGACCACTGGTCAGCTGCCAATGTGTGCTGTCTCGAAAATGGTCTAAGTGTGCCTCAAGGCTTGCAGAAGTGTACAGTACATGCTAAGGGGCTGTTGTGTGGATAAGTGGACACATCCCATGGACAGCACCGGTTCTAAGTACTTTCTGTAGCACCTGTTGTTCTGGCAGCAAGCATATCAGTCATCATACAAGTCATGCTTGGGGTTGGCAAGAACGATTAGCTGGAACGCCTGCAAATTATCATTATTATTGTGGGTTTGGGTTTGGGTTTGCAGGACTGTTGAACTGGCTGTTCTGGGAACCGAGTCTGATGTTGAAGATTCAGGTCTGGACACATGCCTGGATAATGATCCCCAAGGTGTGTCTGTTTCAAATGCAGTATGTACATTGCACTTTCTTCTTGGTGACCTACATTGCAAGTGCACTTTGTACTTGGTGACCTACTTGTATGTTGGCAAGCGACACAGCGCAGACATCAATGTCACAGTCACTGCGTGCAGCTGGATGGACTGACCGAGTATAGTATACTTTCCAAGCTAGCATGTGCAGCTTTTGAACTGAAGGGCTAGCTTGCATGCAAAGCATCCTAAGGATCTCCTGTGACATCTGGGTACATTACAGTTCTCGCCCAAAGGGCACAAGTAACAAGTGAGTTTGCTTATGCATATGCAAGTGTTGCTCACATTGTGCACATCTCATTCGAAACAAGTACTAATCTTTTTCAGAGGCTCTGTACCAAGAATGGCATTGGTCTGCAGATGAACATGAGTCTATGCAATGTGAGTCTGACGTGCATCTGTTGCTTGACTTGGTAAAACAGACGCTGCTGGAAAAATATGTAAAGGGAGATTGGGTCTGTACAGACGCTGAATTCAAAGTACTTGAACCAATGTGGGAAGCTTTCCGTCAAGGAAAAATACAGTTTGAGGGATGTAGGTATGCAAATGTAAAGAGCCTTCTGCCTACGCCATCAATTGCAACTCTTGTGTTGATGCCTTTGCTGCACCGCTGCTGAGAAGTTTTCATCACTACTTGCATCTGTAATGCTTGCATCAAATTCTGTCATATTGAGCCTGCTTTGCCAAAGTGTCACAGACAATTTCGCAATGCTACTGCTGGAGATCTCTGTTCACATGTGCCAAGAGTGCCATGCAGGGCGGTGGCAAACAGGGTCAATGTCACATTCTACCAGATGCCCTGGGCGCGTGTGGGCCTCGCTTTGCTTCTGCTATGTGGAATGGTACTCCCCGCATTGATGGAAGCCTTCATCAAGTTCAGCTGGACAGTCTTGGTTGTACAGCTCTTTTTTGTACAGAGCTACTGGAGCATACATGAAATGTCCAGAGCCATGGAGAAACAGTTTCTGTGGGACTTGGATGATTCACAAGTGGCAGAGTATCAGGTGCTTGGCTGTTATTTGTCTCAGTTGTGTTATTTGTCTCAGTTGCTCTGTTTGCAAATATTACAGGTACAATGCCAACCTTGTGACTGCCTGCTCAGTAAAGCCAGCAAGCTGATCTGCTATCTACCCTGCCTACAAGTGGCATGCCCATCTGTGCAATTGAGGGTGTCTATATACTGTCAGCAATATGCATTCGAAAGGGTAATCCAAGAGTTTGACCATGATTGATTATCACAAATGCACACACCATCAAGCTTTCCAGCCCAGATTGTCAAACTTTGCTGTTTTGCATTGAGCAAACACACCTGCTTATCTACATCTCTCCTGAGCAGCTGTGCACAAACTTGGGAATAGCAGCATGTACAGACATGGTACTGATGTCATGCACATCGATGTGCTTGCAGGAGCGATTCAACAGGCAGATTGTGTTGGCGCAACCTGAACTACTCAAGCGCAGTCTTGATGGCCCAACAAGCAAGACTTTGTCAGCTTCATTGTCAGCTTCATCCGGATCCGTAAGTCCCAAACAGCAGCAGAATAATGTATCAGCAGAGCTACCAAATGATATTGTCTGAATGATGTATCAGCAGAGCTACCAAATAATGTCGTCTGAATGGCCGCTGTGATCACTGATCAAAGTTCATGGGCTCCCAGCCAAGCCAGCATTTTTGCAGCAGGAGCTGTCTTGCAGACATCTCAACAGCAGTGCTTGATGTATGACTGGCAAATTGGAGTGAGAATGTGACCCTGGCCTTGCGCATCAGCCTGCTCCTGGCCCTTGCCTTGCTCTTTGCCCTGCTCTTGGACCTTGCCTTGCTGTCTACCCTGCTCTTAGCCCTAACGTCCTCAAGCTTATATAAGCTTGATATGTCTTGTTTGTTCACCGTTCGTCATGAAGAGCCTATAATCTGTATCCTGACAAGCTTGCATGTACTCAAGAAGGGCCTGCTGTTAAACTATATGTACTGTACTCGTAGCTGCATTCAAAACAAACCATCAAGCATTACACCAATAGACCTTGATGTCGAGGCTTTTTATTACAATGATATTTTTTATCATGATGATATTTTTAGTATAATGACATGGTTGCTACCAGTTTGGTCTGCCCAGGCAGCCATATATCTGCATGTGTTTTGTTGGCTGTGTGCTAACTATGCGTAAGCTATTAGGTCAAAACATGATCAGTAGCAGGAGGCAGTCGAAAGTTTGTCACCGTGGCTTGAAGGGTTGTGACTGCACATGCAGGCAGTGCAAGTAAATTTTAAGTGGCTGTTACTTTTACTTCTGGCGCCTTTGACCACCCTGACATTGCAATCTGGCGTTGTGCCATGATAATGAAGTGTGGGCAGCACCCTAGCGGGGTGACATCACAGCAGCTGAGTGCTGGTGCTAGGCGGCGTCCTTCCTCTGGCAAACTGCAAAAAAAAATGTTAGATACAGTCTTTGCAGAAGGTATCAATTCGCATCGGTGTGCAATGGCTTGCCTTCAGACTCTTGCTGATGCCAAGCTCGATCCTGCAGATTTGGCTCCGCTGTACGAGTTCCTGTGCCAAGAGGTTGGCTGGAATCCTGATGCGCCTCAACTCAAGCGAATGCCATAAATAGCACACAGCCAACATAACGCATGCAGATATATGGCTGTCTGAGCAGACCAAACTGGTAGCAACCATGTCATTATACTAAAAATATCATTATAACAAAAATATCATTGTAATAAAAAGCCTCAACATCAAGGTCTAATGGTGTAATACTTGATGGTTGTCTTGAACGCAGCTACGAGTACAGTACATATATATAGTTGAACACCAGCCCTTGTTGGGTACATGCAAGCTTGTCAGGATACAGATTGTAGGCTCTTCATAATGAACACTGAACAAACAAGACAAGCATGAGGACCTTAGGGGTAACAGCAGGGTAGACGGCATGGCAAGGAGCAAGAGCAGGGCAAAGAGCAAGGCAAGGGCCAGGAGCAGGCTGATGCGCAAGACCAGGCCCTAGGGTCACATTCTCACTCCAATTTGCCAGTCATACATCAAGCACTGCTGTGAGATATCTGTAAGACAGCTCCTGTTGCAAAAATGCTGGCTTCGCTTGGAGCCCATGAACTTTGATCAGTGATCACAGCGGCCATTCAGACAATATCATGTGGCAGCTCTGCTGATACATCATTCTGCTGCTGTTTGGGGCTTGCGGATGAAGCTGACAATGAAGCTGACAAAGTCTTGCTTGTTGGACCATCAAGACTGCGCTTGAGTACTTCAGGTTGCGCCAACACAATCTGCCTGTTGAATCGCTCCTGCATGCACACCAGTACCATGTCTGTACGTGCTTCTATTTCAAAGTTTGTGCACAGCTGCTCAAAAGACATGCAGATAAGCAGATGTGTAAAACAGCAAAACAGCAAAGTTTGATGGAAAGCTTTGGCTGGAAAGCTTGACTGTGTGTGCATTTGTGATTGTCAAACTCTTGGATTACCCATGAGGTTTTTAAATGCATATTGCTGACAAAGTATGGACTCCCTCAAGAGCACAGATGGCCATGTCATTTGTAGGCAGGGTAGATAGCAGATCAGCTTGCTGGCTTTACTGAGCAGGCAGTCACAAGATTGGCATTGTACTTGCATTATTTGCAAGAAGAGCAATTGTGACAAATAACAGCCAAGCACCTGATACTCTGCCACATATGACTCATGCAAGTCCCACAGAAAATGATTCTCCATGGCTCTGGACATTTCATGCACGCTCCAGTAGCTCTGTGCAAAAAAGAGCTGTACAGCCAAATCTGTCCAGCTGAACTTGCTGAAGGCTGCCATCAATGCGGGGAGTGTCATTCCACATAGAAGAAGCAAAGTGAAGCCCGCACGCACCCAGGGCATCTGGCAGCATGTGACAATGTCTGCCAGCTCACTGCATGGCACCCCTTGGCACATATGAACAGAGACTTCCAGCAGTAGCATTGCGCAATCGTCTGTCATACTTTGGCAAAGCAGGCTCAATATGGCAGAGTTTGATGCAAGCAGGACAGATGCAGCTATTGTTGAAGACAGCCAAGCAGCCACACAGCAAAGATCTTGCCAGGCATCAACACAAGAGTCGCAATTGATGACACAGGCAGAAGGCTCTATGAACATTTGCATACCTACAGATCTCAAAGTGTGTTTTTCCTATAATGAAAGCTTCCCACATTGGTACTTTGGCTGCAGCGTCTGTACGGACCCAATCTCCCTCTACAGATCGTTCCACCAGCTTTTGTGTTACCAAGTCAAACAACTGATTAACGTCAGACTCACGCTGCACAGACTCCTGTTCATCTGCAGACCAATGCCATTTTTGTTGCAGAGTTTCCAAAAAAGTTCGAAACTCGTTCCAAATGTGTCCAGACCTGATTCTTCAGCGTCAGGCATGGGTCCCAGAACAGCCAGCTCGGCAGCCCTGCAAACCCCAAGCATAATGATAATATTAATGATAATTTGCAGGCGTTCCAGCTAATCATTCTCGCCAACCCCAAGCATGACTTGTATGAAATAGTCCTGATGATGACTAAATATGCATGCTGCCAGAACAACAGGTGCTGCAGAAAGTATTTAGAACCAGTACTGTCCATGGGACGTGTCCACTTATCCACACAACAACCCCTTAGCATGTACTGCACACTTCTGCAAGCCTTGAGGCACACTTAGAACATTTGCGAGACAGCACACATTGGCAGCTGACCAGTGGTCATGCAAGCAAGGATGCACGATGAAGGCAAGCATGAGGGCTGCACCTGTTTTGATGTTGATTCTGGCCTGTCAGGCAGGAGAGAAGGGAGCTGATGGAGCCAGTAAATGGTGCCTCCCGCACACCAGACGCTGTCTGCTTCTGCCCCTATAGGTACAGCTGTCTTGTTGATGTTCTTGTGAAAAGACTACATGATATTGATGTCAAAGCACCTCCATGCAGTCAAATAATGACACTGCTACAAAGTCCAGGCAGCTGCAGCAAACATGGGCAGCTGAAAGGCCAGTTTTGAGCAGGAAACTCTGTTCATGGCTGGCCCATCAGGTGTTGAAAGTGCTCACATTCACTTGATGTTTACCAGCAAAGCCGACTTGATATACACACGCAATGCAGGGAGAGAGATTGCGCCTCACTTGGGAGGAATGTGCAATGGGACAGAGGGTCAAGCTTGTGAGCTCTGGCTCGCCTCTTAACTGCTGCAAGGCCACAGCATGCAGCTTACTGACCATATGTATCAGCCTGTGCGCAAATGTCATGTGTGCATCCCAGGCGTCACTATCTAAGTCTGCTGCCAGCAGCAGAACCTTGGCATCCACAGCAACAGCCTGAAAAGCAAACAGATCAAGTCTATCAGATTTAAGATTTAGAAGTCTATGGCACAATTGTCTGATGTTATGCAGCTTCGTCAACAGCAAAGATGGCAACAAGCTTTGTAAGGGGGCAACAAAGCAGACAAGCCTGAGTTCAAGTGGTCACCTCTGTGCAGAAGCAAGCCCAATGTGCTGCCATGTTTTCCTGGCAATCCTTACCATTCCAGTAGCACATGTAGCTGAATGCAAACCTACACACAAGGGCACTTTCAGGCTGTAGCAGAAGGGGAATAGCCGCTGCAGTCTAGGTAACTGCAGCGTTTAAGTAATTGTCTTTCAAAGTCACACAATTCTACCGAGGTGTCCTGCCCATCAGATTGTAAGCCATTTCGCATATTAATCACAGCAGGTAAGGATAATAAGCAATGAGGCATACTCGCCTCATGCTCATTATCACGCCCGCCAGGGAGATCAGGGCGTTCAGGATGTGAGGATGGTCCCGTTTGCCAGGTTGCTTCACGGCGCAAAGGGCGATTGCAATGACCGTGCTTATCGCTGTCAACACAAGTGTACCGGCGAACACTGAGCGGTACACTCTCAGCATCACCCGCAGAGCCACACGCGGCTTACCAGAGGATGACATGTTTCCGATAAGTTGCTTTTGCAGGTCTTGCTTACGTTCTGACTTGCCGGTCGCGCGCGAGCAAAACGGATGCGGGACGTCACTTGTCTTGCTCGTCCAATCGCTGAAACATGTCTAACATATCCAGATAGACCCAGCAGGAAAAACTGGAATTGCAATGCAACGATTCACTTCGCATCGCTTCGCGAACGATCGTGACCATGCAGCGTTGCAAGTCGCATTTACCATGGCGCTAAATTAGCTGGCTATCGTGCATCAGGCACACACGGATGTAAGGCAACGGCAGGCTTCCTCTCGCAGTGCTTAGCTCGGACAACATGCGTGCGATGTGATCTTGCAATGGATGCGCCTTGTTGGTTTTCAACCCTAGATCTAGATCAGTACTCAAGTGCACAAAGCCTTTCGCGACCCGAGGCCTGCAACAGGCTGCCACATTTCTGGTTGCTCAACTCAAAAGAATGCAATGCCTAGGCTTCAAACCTTGCTGCAAGTCCCTATCAATGACGCACGCACTACAGGTCACTGACACCAGCCAAACAGCATCCCTACAGTAGGCCGTGGATATACTCACAAGTTTAACTTGCTGCAGTGGAACAGTTCTTATGCAACCCCACTGCTGGTCTTGATTCCTCCCAAGCAGCCTCTTCCGAACAGGTGAGAATCAGAACAGAGCTGGGGATTTTCCACTTTGTCAATTGTTCTTCCCATTGGTGCATGAATCAGAAGCTTGTCATTTTCAACAACTTCTCACTCTACAGGCTTTGATTGAGACTTTGAACAGTCTGCAAACTCATGTGGCACCATGTGTGTGGAATGGCAAAGAGCTGCTGAGCCATCTGCAGAACCACGCCAGGCTACTGCCAACAGGTTGTGTCCGGTATGTTGCAAATAAACACCAGTGCACCTACACTGATTTGCACTAGTAGTTGGTTGATGCATGATTGCTGGCATCTATGCATGCTAGCATTCTGCATGCACTGACAACTGCATGCATATACAGCTGATGTTGTATGCTGTGGCTGTGAACGCATGACAGTGTGGATGAGTTGCTGTGTGGTGGACTGAGGGAGGGACATCTGACTGAGCTGTTTGGTGAGTCTGCTTCTGGCAAAACTCAGGTGATCTTCACTGGCACCCTGTGAATCAGCCATGCCCTTGCTTTGACACTGGCTCAATCATCACACAGAGACAAGACTTGTCCAGCACGTACCTAGTTCATCATGAGCTGGAAAGCAATGTTGTTATTACTGTTATTATTATCTGACAGATTTGGTGCAGTTATGCATGATGGCAGCAGTGGCTGCAGCAATGAGGGGGGAGAAGGTGGCCTACATTGACACAACAGGGTCCTTCTCAGGCAGAAGAGCAGCAAGCGTATTCAACACCTTGCAGTCCAGAGTACAGGTTTGTCATTCAACACAATAGACAGAATCTGCAGCAAAAGGCAAAGAACAAGCAGTGCAGCATGTTTCTGCAGCAATCATGCGGTGGGCTACAGTATGAGTAGTCTGTGACATGAAAAGCTTGTACAGGCTTTTGACCTGACCAATGCTGCACGCAACAAAGTGACACAACTGAGTGACTGACCTGTGATGCTTGTCTGCTTGCAGGGTGGCAAACCTTTGTTGCAGATTCTGCAGAGTATTCAGGTCTGCCATGTGCACACAGTCCATGCGGCCTTAGCTGTACTGGACAGCTTGGCATGCTCACTGCAGGTGAGGCAATCTTATGAATGATATTCACCACTTTATGTGATGACGTTTCTGCATCTTGTTAGTGGTCTGTTGATTGCCTTGTGTCAATGGAACGAATCAAATAACTTGTTTACAGGCAGTGGTCAACAGCGGCAGTGCTTGCCAGCCAAAATTGGTGATTCTTGACTCTGTCTCTGCCTTGATCACGCCTATACTGGGGGCAGGCGGATCACAGCAAAGCCAAGGACACGCTTTGATGTCAGCCTTAGGCCGCATGCTCAAGTATGTTGCTGTTCAGTACACTGCTGCAGTGCTGTGCACCAATCACATGGTGGGTAGTGGAAGCAACCCCAGGCCCGCCCTGGGAGAGAGCTGGAAAGTGCAGCCTCACACCAGATTACAGCTGTTGCGGCCTGATGTTGGAGATGAACGATACGCTGTAATTTCAGCCTCAGCCACATCAGTGTGTGGCCAGCAGGTCACTTTTCAGCTTTCGTGACTTGCCACTTAGCGTTGCAAGACGCAACACTTGTGCTACAGAACCGCAGGATCAAGTTTGCTGCATGAGTCTAACGACAGTATGTGCCTTGCCATCACGTTACGGTCACAGCTTGTGATAATCTAGCCTGCAATAGTTTTGCTTACTGTTTTCATCAAGTTGTAGCTCGTCAATGAGCTAAACCTACATGACAGCTGCTTCAGCATGCCATCATATGCACGCTTAGATGCAGCCATATATTTAGGCCACAAGAACCAACAGAGAGTCAACAGCAGTGCAATCCAGAGTCCAGAAAGTTTGGCAACAGCAGGGTGCATGATGTTACACAATTAGCTGGACAGCTGAGCAGGCCTACTCCAGGTCAACAACCTTGGCCAGGCGCTGTAGTCGATTCAACAGCAAGTCGCCATGTCTTATCGTCTGCTGATATTGTGCATTTTTGGCATCAGGCCTGCACGCATTAGCAGGTAGAATTTACAAAAATCACCTTGTGCTGAATGGATGTCATAACTGAAGACATGCAGATCGTAAAACCTGTAGGGTAGGCAACAATATGTGCAGCAATAGTCAGTGCAGGATGCAGCAAACAAACTCACTAACCTGTTTGTCTCCACTACGCCCGCCACCTTGTCAATCTTTGCTGTTAGGCGATTGGAAACAATGAAGTCTGCCAACTCCTGGTCTATGAAGTCAACGCTGACTCCAAAAGATTGCGCCATGGACTCAAGTGTCACGCTCTTGTAGGAATCTAGAAACTGCATGGCATCGGGCAATTTGGTCAGAGGAGTCGCACATGTTGTAACAGTATGCAAGGCATGGTAAGCATATTGCACTGAAGATGACCTTGAATATGCAGACATATGCTGAGCAGCTCAAATGTGCAGAGCACCATTTCAGGGACACCTACTAAGGCAGATGCTTTATAGCAGCACCTACATTGCCAGTCATTCGTTGACAAGATCAGCTTACAAGCTTACTCTGCATACAGACAGTGCATCAACACCATGCCCTAAATAAGTGCTCAGTGCAGCCTTAAGTCACAGAAGCAGCTGCTGAAGACAAGCTCTGCCGTTGGAGGACACGGCAGACTTAGCTCTACTCTAAGTGAGAGTAGAGTTTGACAAGTTTACTTCATGATAATTTTGACCAGCATCATGCCAGCACATTTCATCGAGCTGGTTCTGTCAAGAGCTCATATACAAGTTTCAAAAAGGCTTGCCTGTGAGTATGCAACCACGCGGACCTCCCTGACATAGTACCGCAGATGGGAATGAAGGTATGGGTCTGCATCTACCTGATCTATGACCTGGGAGAATGCCTGCACAGCCAGCAACAAAAAGTCAGCAGGCAACAACTATGAGCACAAACAAGGTTTTGCATCACTCGTGTTGGGGCAGAAGTTGATGCCCCAAGTGGAAAATGCAAGAGCAAAACGCCCTGAGTGAAAAGTGCAAGAGCAATATGCTGACAATGCACATGTCACTGCAGCTGCAGCCTACATTGCAAAACATGAATGTTGAACACAAAGCTACGTAGCGCGTATGATACAGAGCAAGGCCTGGCAGCACAGCGTCCTCCTTTGGGTTACTTGATATAGTGCAAGTGAGACTCTCGTTCCTAGCTATTTTCATCATACTGTGACGACCATTGAGCAGCAGTTACTAGCACCTGAAGAAAACACGTACTGGCAAAGAAGTAACAGAGGCAGCAACTTGCACATACCTTAAAGAATGCTCCATACTGGCACATGTACAAGGAGTTGAGGAAGGATGTTAAGTTTGGGATGCTGTCAATGACTGTCAGGATCTCGGGGGCATCCACTACCTTCTTCTTCAGGTCCACTCTGTCCAGTGTGATGACAGACGTGACTACGCTGTAGAAGATGAGCGTCTCATATGACATCAACTCTGTTCTGCACACCAGAATGTCCAAACTTGAGTATGCTGCTGTGCTGGTCAGGATTTATTATGCAATATGGCCGCCTCATATGTTACTGTCTCCGCAAAACCCAAGCCTATGTGGTGACAGCTCGTCACCATGTCATGCAAGATGTGCTGGCTACAATGCTGAAGCTGTTGGAACACACCCAGATGGAATTCAATCACAAGACAGAACACAGCCAAGTCAGAGTGCCAGCATGCACAGTGTAGCAGATTATGACACAAGGCCACCTAAAAGTGTTTGCATCAGCAGGTAAGCCAAGGCTGCATGAAATTCAGAATGTGTTGATACGCTGCACAGCCAGCAGCAATGGTGTCCAATGCAGTCAAGCAACAAGCGTTTGCAATACAGAAGGAGTAGTGTGGAGACTTACGCGCCAAAGGTTGCTGTGGAATCTAAAAAGAGCTCGCCAGCCTTCTTGAAGTCCCTGGTGACCATCAGGAAGAGCGCCTCATACACCTTGAGCCTGTTCTTGCGCTCCCAGTCTCCACCCTCGTCACACAGCTTCTTGGCCTTGTCAATCTGTTGCTTCACAGAGTGCCAGTCGCCAAAAGCTATATCCGACCTGCCAGATTGTGAGGCTGATCAGCTGGACAATGATGAGCCACGTCATGATACTGCCCAGGCAGCTGACAATGTCCATATCACATACTACTTTGCAATTATCTCGCTTTTGTGCATGGGCAAGCAAGGCATGTGTACATTCAAGCAGGAAGGACTAAGCTCTGTGTGATGATTCTGTTAATGTGCTGAGATTGTGCAGACATGGATACATGATGGTAAGACAAACGTTGCGTCAGTCGGACATTGAATGTACGTGACATGCCTGACATGCCCCGCAAGTTATATGCTCTTGACACCATGCTCAGGGTCAAATATGAGATGCAGATGAAGCTCAATGTGTATGCTGTGATACATCATACTTGAGGACGCTGAACACCAGGTCCATCTTGGGCCCAGAGCCTGCAGTCTTCTCCTCAGCTTTCTTGTATGCTTCTGTAGCTGATTCTCTGTCACCTGCAACAGCGTAGTCTTGAGTCGATGGTACTGGAGCTGAAGCATTGACACAACACAGAGACAAGAGAACATAGGTGATACGACCTGCATTGCAACCTCAAGTTGTCTGCTGTCATTGTGATGGCATACAAGACTTGTGCACCTGAAAACGTGGTCAAATTGTGGACACAAAGTACATGCTGCTGCCTAGACAGTCAAATGAATGGAACCATAGGTGCCTGTCTGGCAGAAGTCTGTACCTATGCGGCACAAGTAGTCAGCTTTTGCTGTCAAGGCCTCCTTGACTTCTGTATCGCCAAGGTTTTCCTCAGCATCTTTGATCTTTGCTTCTAGCTCTTGCAGCTTTGTCTGGTTAGCAGACTGCATTCGTTTGAGTTGAGACGCATCAGGATTCCACCCAACCTCTTGGCACAGGAACTCGTACAGCGGAGCCAAATCTGCAAGAACGAGCTTGGCATCAGCAAGAGTCTAAAGGCAAGCCCTTGCACACCAATGCGAATCGATACCTTCTGCAAAGACTGTATCTAATATTTCTTTTTGCAGCTTGCCCTTCTCCTTATCAGACGAACTCTGAAGAGTGTACAGGAAGCGCTGCAGGAATGGGTGGAAAGGTCAGTCTTGTGTCAGGAAAGCATCATACAGCACCGAGATGCAG
>JAABUP010000466.1_pt1 | contig 89801 bp, 124 predicted proteins | sample 5559201 | NCBI WGS metagenome assembly JAABUP01 (sample SAMN10711887, study PRJNA513373) | rock metagenome | isolation source: Antarctica rocks | place: Antarctica | reverse complement strand
GCACAAGAAGTTGCGATCCTTTGGGACTCTGTTGTGTTGCTCAAGCTGCAACAACAAACCAACGAAACACAGCAGAAACCAATAGCTTGAAGCACATTTAATGACCCTGACATGAAAGATCAACTGGATGACTGAATGAACATATCAGTACTGATGGCCCATCTGGCTTTTGGTGCAGCTGCTGTGATGCACGAGCTTGTGCTGACTACAGTTCAGCAACACGTCAAACCAAGTCTGTGTCTAATGTTGCATGCCAAATAGCCATGCATGGTGTGCAGCAGTGCTGGCTAGTAATGTCTACCAGAACTGCTAGCTACATGAACACCCATCATGCATGGCTGACAATGTCGTGTCAATGGTACATGTTTGGTGAACCTGGTTAAGCTCATCCTTCAACCACACTTTAGAGAGCCTGACTCAATTGATGGTAGCGTGCTGTGTTCACAATGTAGCGGCGCCCAGTCCTGATGAAATGCAGGCAATAAGCACGCAGCTGAGTAGCATCATAGAAATCAGCCAGGGATAACAGCTGACAGCAGGTGCCAAACTTAACAGCTGTAAAGCCACCTCCATGTCACACAGCAGAAAAGCAACACCATATGTGTTGGCCAAGATAAGGACCTCCATTGCTGTGGCAGCATCTGCTTGACCAGTTGGCCATCTGACTTCGCCAGTGCACAGGAATGCGAAGAACACCAGCGCTGATGCATATGAAATACCAGTTGTAAAGGATGCTGGTCGTTCTAATGTAGGCACCATGTGCGCTTTTTTTAGCTCCTACCGACGACCAGATTTTCCAGAAATTGTACATAAGGTCATCGGTATATTGATGAAACATTGGCCAATTTCAGGTGAAGGGTGACATGTCTAGACTGTCGTAGATCTGTTTACACCTGTTAGGGATGAGACGTCTCTTTGACAACTGTTACATGCCAGAAAGCAACTTGATGTCTTAGCATTTTATGTCTCTGTCCGCAGCCATGGTGTACAGACTTGCATCCATTTCGTCCTTGCGAACATGTATCAGAATGCAAACCTGCACAGCTGGTCATGGGCATGTGACTATGACAAGGCACAGTCATGAAGCCCACATTTAGTGCACCTGTGTGCACCTGCCTATAGCGCGCATTCCGACAGGCAAGCCTTCTGCGCATTCTGCTGCTGATTTAATCGGGCATCCGTACCTGGTGATTTTCCAGCAGTTCGGTTGAAGTTGGCTCTTGGGTGCTCCTCACAGCTTGGGCTTGACCTTCGATACCGGTGTCTGGAAAGCAACTTGATGATCGCAGCCCAGCTGCAGATATTGCGCTGGTCAATCAGAAGCTCGCTGGTTCTTGCACTGTGTTTAGGCCCTGGCATAGTGCTCAGCGCCGATTCCGGTAGGAAGTCACCGAATCACCTGGCGTTATTACCTGCGATCTGTTCGAACTCCTTCGCTTTATCTGCAACGCTGGGTCTGCAGATTGCAATGGACACGGCGTGAAAGTTGCGGGGTCAGACGCTTGTTCTTGTGACAACGATACTCCAACTTCTGGGGAACTCGGCTGGACAGGACCTAACTGTGACATACGTGAGTTCCGCCCTTTAGCTTTGTGATAAGTGGTTGAATCAGGTTCAACCTCCGGCAGGCAGAACAATCACGCTCACATGTGACTAAAATGTGGGGTGCAGCTGTATATGGTGCTGAAGCTGATGGCAAAGACTTGACACGCGGCTGCAAACAAGATCACCAATGTGACAAGCTAGAGCCTGGAGGCTGGTTCTGCTATTTAGTCAACCAGTCATGGACGTGAGCTTCTATGTACTACGCTACATTGCTACATATGTCTGCTGTCATGCATCAATCCAACAACCAAAGGCGCATACGTTGCAAATGACAAGCATGGACATACTCATGACTTGCAGCACATATCAATCTGCCATCCTACAGTCTGCTCACCGATCAGGTCTCTGACTTGTTCACAGATTCAACTGTGAGCAACCATTACGTGAAACCACATACCAAGCCTTGCATGCATGTATGCAGCAGACCCTAACAGCTTTCAAAGCCTGCAGAGGTGACTGGAATTATCTAACAGTACAGCTGGCCAGAACTTCAGAGGATGAAGACGGTGACCCGGACTTGTATGGCCTCTTCACAGGAGGAACATCAGGCCAGGTATTAGGTTGTTGATTTCCAGGCAGTAACCTGGTAAGATTTCATCGTTTACAATCATGGCCTAATTGTGCCATGCATGCAATTCTCATGTGGGGCAATATCAGACTGGAAATTTACTTTCCATTGCTACGTTTGAGGCATGCACAGATATTGATTTTCCCTGCAGGATAAGCGGCCCACCAATGCCACCTATGGGTATGACTTTCGAGAGACCTCTGCTGCTAGCCATGCCATTGTTGTTCAAAAGGTCAGGAAGACAGATTTTGAAGACAAGAATTACTCTGGTATACTTCGTCATGTAACACAGTATGCTCTGACAGACATCTTGCACATAGCTGCAGTCGAACTTACAAAGAGGGTCCTCTGCATACACGCTGACACTAAGATGCAAAGACCAAGCCCTTGTCCCTACCTGCATTGCACGGGGTACCTTTGTTTCAAAGCTGCGCATTTGCTGCAGAAGCACTTGAAAGCATTAGCAGCATTGCAGCATTCATGTTTTTCTTGGAGGAGCATGTACTGGCAAGGCTTGCAGATCGCGTTGTCCTTCCTGTGCTCTGCCCATGCTGTGCAGCTGATTGCTGTCTGTTGGGGTCAGGCGCATACTTGTGTGTCAAGGGATATGGCAGCACAGCAACCACCTACGCGTTGCGAGCTGACTACACCAGGTGCCCATCAGACTTCACCGATGACGGACAGGAGATGATGTGTTCATCTCTTGTCAGTGCGCCAGAGTCTGGGACGCGCTATACGGGCTGCTCTGCAGATGGCGTGTGCACCTGCAAACCACCCTATCAGAAGCCTCTACCTGAGGTGTACGAAGGCAAGTCTCATGATGCTGTCACTATGCCGGCTGAATGTGGAAGGCTGTCATGGTGAATGGCATTGTCATACCCTATCATACTGTCTCATCCCTGTGTCATGCCAAGCGCATGTGGTCAAGGAAGCTCATGTGCGTCGTCTCTAGCAATCCTGACTTCACCTTCTCGCAATATGAAGAATGTCAAGCTCCAGGACAGGGTAGAGTCTCACAACTGCTGTCAACAAAAGCTTGCAGTCTTACATACAGGCCTAAAGCTTTGTACTATGCTCAACAAGCACAAGCCTTGTCGCTACGGTCAAGCCTATCAAAGAGACCTGTCCTCATGGGCTCACACTTGCTTGAATGTGCTGTTGAAGTTGCCAGTACACAACTTGCATGAGCGTGCCGAGCGTGCCGACTTGCATGGGCCATACCAATGAGAAAGTCCTCTCAGCTCAGTGGTGTCAATAAGAGGCAAGCATACCCTGCAGGCTTGGGCTTTGAGGAATGTTCAGCAACAGTGACCCCCATTGGTGACAATGAGCTGACCATTGCCAAGCCCTTTGTGAAAGAGCATGAGCTCGTGGAGACTCGGGGCTGGTCTTTCTATGAGTTTAATGTCACTGACCAGGACTTCCAAGTTGTGGTCAATGTGGCTGAAGAAGAAGACTCTGCATGTGAGACGGCCGGGCACTCACTTACATGTGATAGCATGTCTCCGTGAACAACGCCATCGGCACAGCAGCAGCGATGTATCACGGAGTCAAGGAAGGCACTGTTTTGCTGAATTTTGTACACACAAGATTGTTGCAGTCGTGCTCACATTGTTGCAGCAGTGGTCAGGCAACATGCAGCAGTGGTTAGGCTACGTAAGAACAGCATGCACAATCTGTGTACTTGCTTCAGCTGCAGAATGGAAATCATTGTGCACTGCAGCATCAGGCACCTCTGCTGTGACCCATCCATTTTATGTGCTATCTCATCTATGACAGTGATCCACCTTGCGCGCATGACGTATGTCTGCAACAATGCCATGCTGTGTCCAGAAATGCAGAGCAGCATTTGTGCATGTGCTGCATTTTGGTGCCAGGCTGTTGTATGGTGAGAGATGGTATCACTGCATGTCAGGGCAACATACCAGAAAGTATGCAGGCTATCGTCAGTGCTAAGCTGCAATGGAGAACTTCTTGTAGGAGATGCTCTTCATTGAGAAAAGTATCCACATGAGGCAGCCCTCAGCCAAAGCACACCTCTAATTATACCTACTTGGTCACGAATGCGTACTAGTAGCCACATGCTGCAGCAGCATTGCATGATTGATTGATCATGCAGGTGGCGAGGCAAGTGGGTATTTTGAGGTATTTTTGAAGTACGGGCAGCCCCCAGGGTGGCATTATGGGCAGTGGGACTTCAGGCAAGCCTACCAGTACTACCAGACTGAAGGAGAGAAGGACCAAGAAGTCAAGTTTGATGCACAAACTGATGGTTTTCAAACAGGTACACCAGTGAATGCATATGACTTTGATGCAAGGGGCAATATGGCAAACTGCATATATAATCACGGTGCAATGTACCTTGTTGCCTTTGCATGTTGTAGCAGCAGGAGGATCTCCTGCATTGATGTGTGCATTTGAAAATGGAATTTGTATGTGTCATGCATGAAACGACATGAGTGACGTGCGCCCTGTACCAAAATAGCATGCACCATTGACTGCTCACAACAGCTTTATGACAACCCTAGTTTCATGAGTCATAACGTAACAAGACTGGCATCGGCGCAGACTCTGCACACTCTTGGTCTTAGCCAAGCTAGCCCACCGCCGATTCAGACCTTGTGCAGCCACTGTTTGCTGAACATGAGCAGACTTTTGACCAATGGTGGTGGCTGGTCCTGACAGGAACTTGGTTTGTGGGGGTGGAGGGTGACGACCATTCTGATTGCAAGTACACCATCACCATCAACAAGTTTGAGTGCCCCCTGAACTGCAGTGGCCGGGGCACCTGCGTGCATGCATCCAATGGCACGCGGTCCTGTGACTGCCAGCAGGTGAGGCCTACCATCTTGCTTTCACTGGCTGGTCTTTAGTCATGTTGCTGTGCCTAGACTGGACATGTCATCAGCTCCTGAGGCATATGTGATACACGGCATTGGATCTGAGAAAAGTGTCAAACACGACCTCGTTGAGGGAGCTACTCAGGACTGTACGTACCTGATTTTAGAGGAAGACATCTTATCGTGGAATGAATACACCAATGAATTGTGAATGAATGATGAGAAGTCTGCAGACAAAACAGCAGGCACCTGGCATGCCACCCAGCCTGACATCTGTTCTACTCTTCTGCGTCACCGCTGTGTGTACACCATCACAATGACGCCCCCAGCTCCTTTTTCCTATGTTCTGGCAGTCTGCCTGCTTATATGCTGCATGACCACCAAAGCCCTATGTGCCCTGACATTGTCAGCCTGACAGCCCTGCAGGAGTTCAATGCGCATGCCAGCTTTTCACAACTGGGAATGTGAATGATGTGCCAGCTGTGATGTATGCTGATGATGATGCAGGGATTCTTTGGGAGGGAGTGTGCCAATGAAGCCCTGGCTCTGGAGTACAACAAGCCAGTCATGAAGGCAGAAGCTCTGTTTGAGTACGACTACTACAGCCTGCCAGAGGTGGCCTCTGCAGCGCTGCAGAACACGGTGGAGGTGAAGGTGCAGGCCTCCTTCAGCAGCGCTGATGGCTACAGCGACTGGGTCTCAGCCCGCCCAGAATTGCTGCTTCTCAAGGTACCTCATTCCCAAGTTGTATGTGGGGACATGCACCCATTGAGTCTTTCTTAGACTGTATATGAGATTTCGCATTCATCAAGTCACTGCGATGAACGTGTGGCATTCACAAGGGCCAGGTACATTCTCTGGTACATGCACCTGCACCTGCGACTAATTTGGCACATGGCGGTGTTATTTATGTCATACAGTGGTGCTGTCTCACTTGCTGCTGTTCCTCAAGGTGTTTCTGTATTGCTATGTGCAAGGCTGCAGACGATGCAGTCATGATTGTCAGCAGCAGTGGCAACAATACAGAACCCAGAGTTGTTGCTCTTTTGTAACTCTGCTTTTCACGTCCTTTGCTTTGATGCAGCTTTTGATGCCATGCCAGGGTAGAATTGTACTCACGGTGACCTGACAGGTGCCCTGGTAGATCACGCCTGCACATGAAGCTGCAAACGCACTCAATCTAGTGTCTGCAGCTTGAGGTTCATGTCTGCAATAGCAGTTACATGCATGCTCAGCACTGTTGCTGGCATTTGCAAGTTTGCGCATTGGCCGTCTCTCAGTGGCTTGTTCCCGCATAATTCTTTATGCATGCAGCAACAATTTTCATTGCTGCAGGGAGACAACGCAATTGAGCCAACAACAGCCAACTACACCTACAAGCACATTTTGGAGGTGCAGAATACTGTGTATGAAATCGGCCTAGGACCTTCACAACTCAAGGAGGTGAGAGCTTGGTATACATGCACTCATGTAGCATTACACACTATGGTATGACTGTTGTCATCATCATGCTTGCCTCTCATGTGAGTTATGATTGCTGCACTGATACACAGCTTACATACAATGCATGTCATCATTGTGCCTCCATGGCTGAGCTAAACACGCCATCCCTTGAAGTCTTTGATGTGCTGCTAGGCATGCGTCGTCACACGGGTCTGTCATAGTAATAGAACAAAGCTGTCTGCTGAAGGTGGACACAACACATGATCAGCTGAATGCCCCAAGCCACAAGTCATATGTGCAATCACATGCTGCCCTGTTGCCTGTCTCTACTGTAGTCAGATATTCCCAGAAGTGTGTCAGGTGCGACTCTGTGACCGTTCAAACCTCAGCGGAGTGGCAGAGTCAATTGAGCCTGCCATATTTCGACACTGCTGTGTTGCTTGCAGGGCTTATGGAGAATAGCCATTTACAACCCCATGCGCCTGTACCAGATCGGGTATAAGCTGACAGCTGTCAAGCTGGCGCACTGCCTGAATGACTGCAGTGGCCATGGTAGTTGTGATGACAACGGCACCTGCCAGTGCAGCAGCAACTGGGCAGGAGGCGACTGCTCTGTGAACCAGGCCGGCGGTGGGGGCTGCCAGGAGGGAAGCCACAAGAGCACTGCCATGTAAGCCACACAAACATTGCATACTCTCACTTGGCTGTTCCTGAAACTACTCTGACTGCCATGTAGGCTTACTCTCATTCACTGGCTCTTCTTATCACTCTGCCTGCCATCAAGTTTCTGTTCACGCTGCCATATGTTTTCCTGCTTTGACATGATTTTGCAACCCTGTTGTGGCCATCTGGTTGGCCGACACAGAAGTGATGAATGCTCTCTCATGTCAGGCAGCTAAACGGTTCACACTGCACTGGCTTTCACTGCAACACCTCAGTTGGATGGCTGTGTTCAATCATTCCCAATGATGTGTTCAATAATCCCCAATGGTCTGTCAAATACAAGCAAGCAACCAAGTGCATATCAGTTCCTGATGCTAATGAGAGGCTACTCATTGTGCAGGCCTGGGAAACACGCAACAGCCTACAGCACCTGTGAATGCTCAGGATCCACCTGTGAATATACAGAGTCCAACACGCAAGTGGCCTGTGACGAGGGCTACACCATTCAGGTATTGAATCTGCACTTCTTCCTGTTACCTACGCTCAAAGATGCATCCAAAGAGTATAGTGTGCAAAAGCATCACGTGGAGTGCGCTGTTTTGCCATTCACTGCATTGCACATGCACTGTTGGTTGCTGTATGAAGATGCAAGTAAAGAGGTATAATGTGGTAATTAAGTTAGCATGCACACTTGTAGATCCAAGCACACTTGTATAACCACACTTGTAGATTCAAACACATGTTTGAGTCACATCTGATGTGTACAGTAGATCAAGACAGTATGCAATCCCACGAATGTTGTGCAGGGATCACAAAAAGTTGGCGACAAGTACGTGGGAGGCACATGCGTCAAGAGTTCTGGTGGCAAGTCAGGCACTTCAGCTGTGGGTGTCTTCTTGTGGGTGCTGTGCAGCATACTGTTCTCGTTCACAGTTGGTGGCACTGTTCTTTGGCTTCAACAAGCTGGATTTCTGAGCATGACCTGGGAAAACATTAGAAACAGGATTACAAGAGGCCGGGGGGCTCTAGATGAGAGCTTGTATCATGAGTTGTCTATGGATACTGGCTTTTAGTGTCTCAGAAAGTTCTTTGCATGCTTGTTGAATATCAGAACTGTTGCAGACCGCATGTAGACTAAGAAGCAGGACATGGAATGCCTTCATTTTATGTACAAAGCCATCACGATAAAAGCAGTGCTACGTTTCTAGCAGCCGCTGACGGACATCACGCAGACGGTCCAGGGTCTTGTTTCATACACGAGAGTTTGACAATATATATATAGTGATTAATCACTATAGGTCTGTTGACCATGTGGATGCATGCATGCTGCGCATGGCCTGTGCTACACGCTATGTTATTCTCTGTGATTGTCGCCAGATTTGCACCTTGCTGCCCCGACACATGCTTTCCCCAGCTTGACGCTCATGTTGCCATGAGCTGCTCGTGAGCAAAGAGGGCATGAAGGAGAAGAAGTCTCGAGTTGGATTTAGTAGGCTGCAGTTTACATAATGATCGTGATGCACATGCCTTACTGACTCGCAGAAACGGACAACCGCGCGTCGCCAGGCACCCCGACCTGGTTTTCGAAGGATCGCCGTCATTGCCAACGACAGTCAAGGTGTTCGCGGACACTCTGATTCACGCAATCTTTCAGGCGACTGCATGGTCGAAAAGGGCCCCATCGCCGCTGTTCAGTTCTACGACGCGTCAGACAGTTGCCCCTTCGCAGCAAAGGCTTGGCTGACTTTGCTTGAGAAGGGAATCACGTTTGAGCGGCACACTATAGACCTCAAGAACAAGCCGAAGTATTTCAGCGATCTCTATGCCTCCATAAACCCAGACCCAGCTGCACGTGCTAAGGTGCCGCTTCTGATAGGTAGCGCACGGATACGCGGCATTGTTTCATCTTCTGCAAAAATCCGAATGGGGCCTCCTGCGTGACACGAAGGCTAGCCCAGTGCTCACATGCCGCACACTTCAGCACAAGCTGCCGCTGCAGACGGTGACAAACATATTGTAGAGTCCAATCTAGTTGCTGAGTACCTCGATTATGCGTATCCGGACTTGGGCCTCAAATTATTTCCTACCGAACCTCTCAAACTGTTCAAGGTCAGGTCAGTCAAGCTTGCTCCAGAATCTCACAAACTGAAAGATGGCACCACCTGCTTCCCACAAGCCATCTCTGGATCTCTGTAGGTGCGTTGGTTTGTGGAGATGTTCTCTGACAAGTTTTCATCCAGTTTATTCAAGCTGCTAGAAGCCAATTCAGCATCTGCTGCTGAGGAGGCCAAGCATATGCTTGACAAGGGCCTCAAGGTGACAGGGTTCATGAGCTCTCGGCTGCACCCTCACCCCCACATAACAAAGTGCCACGTAGCTTCATGCCGTATCATGACGCCACAAACTAGTTCCATGTGCGCCCAAGCATGATTAGCAAGGCTGTCCTTTCCATTGTTGCCCTGACAAAACAGGCTTTATCTGATTGGTTGGCTGTGCGCAGCTAAACAGTTCTGGTTGAACTCTAAAGCATAATTCCAAGGGATCTTGTGCGAGCAAGAGCTCGTGAATCACACCTGAGGGTGGATGAAGTGCTTGGGCTGCAGCATGTCAAATTGACTAACCAGTTGCATTCTAAGAAGGCTTGAAGGCAGAGTGGTAGTCGCGCTTCTGCAGGTTCTGAACGACTTCATTGAGCAGCACGGTTCAAGCCAAGGTGGAAACTTCTTTGTGGGACAATACAGCTTTGCTGAGGTTGCCACAACACCTTTTGTACAGCGGGCTTCTGTTGCCTTGTTGGCTCTGCGAGGCTACAGCATTGAAAAGTCCATTCAGCAGCAAAATCTGCAGCGCTTGGGGGCTTGGCTGCAGGCAAGTTCCTGCGTATATGCATGGCCTGATTTGATGGAATGCCAAATAGTAAGGGTAGCAGGAGACTGTGAAGATGGCTTTGTGCCCGAAGCAGATCGCTTGTTTGTGCAAGTGTCACCGTATATATCAAACCTTGGCATGCTAAAAGTAACACAACATAAGTGTAGTTGTAGATGACTTGTCAAGCTCGTCATGCATTCACGTGCTTGCTGTATGCATGGTGAGCATGGTGACTTATGAAAGGTCACCCTGTGCATGCAAGTTGTCTGACACCTGATGTGGCAGGCTGTCCTGGACCGCCCCTCAAACAAGGAGACCAAGCCAGATGATGACTCAGTCAAGTCACAGTATGCAGAGCGTCTTGGGCATTTTGAGGGCCACATAAGCCAGTGACCTGAAAGCTGTTTATTCTACAGTATTTTATAGGGACAGCAAGGTGCCTTCAAACCATTCGATTTACATGGTGCATTCTAATGGCCTTGCTGAGCACACTTGTTATAAGCTGCTATGAGAGCTGCTCAACCCCACTGCAGAAGCCCCTGGTTCAACAGTCAAGGAGGTCATGTGCTTAGGATGATATTATATTTGGGCAGATTGTATGCTTCACATGCACATGCTTGTAGTACCTAACAAGGGCGCGGCACAGATTGTCTGCCTGCTAACTTGAACCCTGATCCTGGTAGATTACCGGGCTGCCATCCAGTGCAGTATAGGAAGTTTGTCCTCGGAGTCATACACTGTAGCACCTTTGCCAGTTTTCCAAATTGCAGGGCCTCATACTTTTACCAAGGTAATATAGCCTGTCAAGCAGTTGTCCGGTAAGAGCACTTGCCGTGCCTCCAGGCAGCAGTCTTGCAACAATTTTTAAGTATATATCACTGATGTTTGAATGTGCCTTTCCTTGCTGGATTGGATCTCAGATACACATTCCCAAGAATGCACTGATCTGCAGAGCCTGATGTTATGCCTGGATCATGGAGATATTGTGGCACAGTATGCAGTACAGCAAGGTTGTGTTAGGCTGCGCGATGCATTGAAATGCATCTCAGAGGCTATAGTTACAGTTATGGTAAGAACCTGCCTTTGGCCTCACACTTTAGAGCTACAGTGCAAGAGATGAAGCTACAGGTGCACACCACTCAGCTTTTAGTGCAATGACGTGTAGATATGTGGTGGAGGATTTGCAAGCTCTCAAGGCTGCAGCTAAGCCTGCTCGAAACATCTCAAGGGAAACCATGTCATGCAAATTTGGCCAATTCGCTACATCACCTCATGCAAGCATCAATGTCCCCAAGCTTGACATAAAAACGCAATGCACATACACAACTCTCAACATACACAGGTAGTAGTCGCTGACAGGGGTCAGTAAGCAGTGGCAGAAAGTGTAGACATCCCTTCATCGCTCGCTTGATGTTTCAGTACCCTCATTTTCTGCTAAAGTCAGTCCTCTCATAACTCCCACACACAGCTACAGTACAGGACGTTTTCTGTCTTTGCTAATGGCTGCCACGTGACAGATGTCAAGGTCACACCCTGGCTTCTTGAGGCATCTTCTGAGCTGCAGCAGGCTTGGCATCTGGACGGTCCACCTTCTCCAAGTGAGCTTGCTTGAATAGCTCATCCAGCACTTCAGATAGTGTGGGATGAGCATGCACATTGAACTTGATGTCCTGCGAGCAAGAAAGCAATGCTAGCAGTTCATGCATGAAGCGTTTAGCACAAACACATGAGCCTGCAGAGCTGGAGACTGTCGCACCTGATGCCGCAAACAACAGACAGAAACAATGCAGGAGTGTGTGCTTCAGCCATCTGCCAGTGAAACACAGCAGATTGCAAGGCTGTCAGGCAATGCAGCAGGTTGCAAGGAACACCACTGGTCGGGTGCAGCAGACTCAAGCAATTGGTGCACGGCCAAGAGGGGTATGGCAGGCATACCTGAACCCGCTGGTGTGTGGCCATGGCATTTGAGGCCTCATGGATGAGGTCTGCTGCATGCAAGCCAAAGATGTGCACACCCAGAATGTCTCCTGTGTCCTTTCTGTAGATCATCTTTGCCATGCCATCTGACTCCTTCTCAGCCAAAGCCTGTACAGTCACATTGCTGGCCCTATTATCTGAATGGTTTGAGCAAGCTGGTTCCTGTGGGTTCCTGTGCATGATGTCTCTGCTCCATGTGCGTCCATCCAAGCAAGCACAACACTGACTCATCATCAAGCCAGAGGGACATAGTCAATGTTGCAGACAACTGAGAACAAACCAATATTGCCGACCACAACAACCGAGAACAGAAATTACAGCTTGACAGGGTAACAAGCTGCGTCATGCGTCATCGTGGTGCTGGCAGATGCTGATTTGTCAGCTGGCCAAAGCATGACCAAGACCGCAAGCCTACCTTGCTGTTTGCCTTGAAAGAGGTTTTGACAACTGCTACCTTGTCACCGTAGCCATTCTTCTGAGCTGTTTCCCGCGCTTGCTCCTCTGTCGTGCCAACAAAGCTGACCTACAAATCAGGTGACAGGGCTCTTGTAGCAGCAATTAGCATAACCCTTGAATGTGCATAGACCCTTGGCACAGCAAACAGCATGACCCATAAGAGTGGATAGACTGTCAAAATGCATGCTACTGCACCTGGTGCTAAACACAGGCACTCGAGCCCCTGTGAAGAGAGCATGTTTGATGCATGCCAATGATCTTTACCACAAAAGTGGCAAGGCTTGCAATGGGGAGTGAGATGTGTACCTCAGGATGTGTGAAACAAGCAGCTGGCACCGTGTTGTGGTCAAGGACATGCTCACGTCCGCACATGTTCTCAACAGCACTGATGCCTTGCGCGCTGGCAGCATGCGCCAACATGTACTTGCCTGTAATGCCAGCCCAAGGTTTGACTTACGTTCACTCTTACGTGACTGAGTGACTCAATGGCGCATGCATGAGCTGAGGACAGCATGCCGAGGTGATTGCTAATAGCATACAATCAGCAATAAAGGTTTTGATGCGATGCTGATCATTGCACATGATCTGCAAACCTTACGTTTCCGGTTGATTGATGCTAAAAATGTGCCGCCAAAAGAGATTTAGGTGAAGCAAGGACTGGTCAGCTTACCATTGGCATCTCCAATGCAGTACAGATTAGGGACAGTCTTGCCCTTGCTGTCTAAAACTTGCATCTTGTCATTGACTGGTACAAAGCCTCGCCGGTCAGTGTCCACACCAACAGCGCCTAGATTTAGCCCCTAGAAAGCATGGCAGATAAGCATCCTGGTTGCATAGGCAGCGCTGCAGTGAATGAGAGCTGGACACACAGCATCAGCATCGAGAGTCCACTAGGCACTCTTGAACCAGAAGAGACGGTCAGCTTGCTGATCAATGGACTCCCACATAAAATGTCAACAAAAGATTCGAGTGTGGTAGATCTCTAGCTGTTGGAGATGTAGCAACATCAATGTTCCATAGAAACAACTGCGTCACAATGGAAATCTAGACTCAGAACTGCTTAGGGATTAGCACCAAGCTTTTCTACCTTGAAAGGATCTCTTAGGCCAAATTTGAGTGTACATGGCATAATATGACTGCTGTCACATGCCTTGGGACAGCAAGTATGACTGTGCATCACATGCATGCCTGCAAAGGCTTGGCCTTTCAGTCACTGCCTTGGCAGCAGATCAGCTTGCATCGAATGGATGTCACAAACATCACTTGCCTCAACCAGAAGACTCTACTTGTAAAATGGCCTTCATTGTACAAGACAACACACATGCCTAGATCAGGCGTCATAGCATGTCCAGATGAGGCCTCATACAATGCACAAGGTGGCTAGAAGACTGACGTGTGTGTAAGGCGCTCTGCCAGTGGCGACCAGGCAGGCATCAACCTCGATCTCATCTACCTTCTCCTTGGTCTTCACATCTGTCAGCTCAATCACCACTGGTTTCACTCCAGGCACTCCTGCATGCCCATCAGACACAGTTCTCAGTGCACCATTCCATATCACCAGCAGTTGCAGTATGTGATGCAACAACAGTAAGCACACTCTAGACTGGCATTGCTGACTCTGTACGGCAGCTCACTAGTGGCCTGAGCCAGCACAAAGTGACTGTCTGTATGGTTGTACCTTCTTCAAACCAGAGACAGAGCTGACTCAGGCACTTAGGGCCTGAATCATGGGGCATTTGGGGGGCTGCTTGCACAACCAACATCCATGAAATGCGCAACCCAATGTACTTCTCAGGCCATGCTTGTGTTGGTTGTGTGCCAACGCAGAGCAGCAACAGCTCTGTGATGGCCATGCACAGGCTCCTTTGAGCTGCTGTGCTGCTCTGGTGCACCAAGTGGGGAGAAGCCATTGCAATGCGACATACATGTTAGCCTGCTCATCACATCCTAGCTGAGTTGGGTCACAAACACAGCAAGGTCTCCAGGATGCAGACAGGATGCAGATGGGTTACCTGGGGTAACCTTGGTGGCCAGGACACCTGTGTGCCAGTCAATGTGACGAGGGTTCACCAGTACCCGCTGCGCTAGCTTTGCAATCTCACTATCAAAGCCAGGCATCAGCTTGTCCATTGCCTGCAGCAGGCCATGCCTTTGTGCATTCCTGCTTTCATGCAGCATTTGATCAAGTTCCAGGGGACTGTTTGGGAACTGACCCTGATAGGGTTCCTGAGATGATGACTCATGCCTGACAAGCTAGACAGCATGCTGTCGATGGCTTGCTGCATTGAAGTGTATGCATGCCGCTTGAAGAAATGGAACTACCATATGCGTGAATTAGCACACTTGTCTCATTGTTTATGTTCAGGAAAGTGCTTGTGATGCGTACATATCTGGCACATGCAGCCATGATCAATGGATGCAAGACTGTCACATGACAATGGCGAATGCTGCTGAATTGGCTCAGCAACTTGATTTGTGAAAAATGCAGATGCCTGATGTGTTCTGCACAGTGCAGATTGCGATGCCGTACCTCAATGAATGTGACCTCAGAACCCAGTGCTGTGTAGACATCTGAGAACTCCAGGCCAATGTAGCCGCTGCCAATGATGGCAATCCATTTTGGGATCCAGTCTAGCTTTAGAGCATGATCTGATGTAAACACCTGTAAGCACGACATTTGAACATCAAACCATCAAATGCTGTATCCCAGCCTTACATCATCTGATCCTCCAGGGGCTAAAACAAGCTGGCAGCGCTGAGCATCTTTGCAGGCATGCCACACAAAAGTGCTCAGGGTGTACTAGCTTTGCTGATTGTGGAAGCCCACTTCCACCTTTCAGATCAATTGGTGTGGACTGCGCTTGTTGCCTGGTAAGCAGGCCATATTGCTTACTGTTTTGCCGTCAATGGGGATGCCAGGGGGCACAAAAGGTACTGAGCCAGTGGCTAGCATGATGTCCTTGGCAGTGACTTCTCCACCAACGTCCACTCGTCCAGGCAAGTTGTACTTGATGCTGTGAGGCCCTGTCAGCTTTGCTGACCCAACAAGAATGTCCTGGAGTAAGGCGCAGCAGCTCAGTTGGAAGCAGGACAATGGCCACAATGCAGCATGCTGGCAGCACAATTAGCTGGTGGAAGCACATACTTGCATCAAAGGATGGCATTTGCCAGCAGGAACTGCAGACCTATATCAGAATGCACAGCCAACAGTGGAACAACCATTGTGACTATATCTTAGCCGTATGTGTTACACCTACCACTCCAAGGCCCTCTAGGGATCGCTTGAGATTCTGCTGGATGTTAGCTGCCAGCTGATTCGCATGGTCTGCTATTGGCTGCCGCTCAAATTCCACATTGCTGACCTGTACTTTTCAAATGAGTCATGATACCGGGCATTGCACATTCTGCTTGCGCATGTCTGAGCCAAATGCATGCGCTCATCAACAAAACAGGCTGGTCAGCAGAACTGTTGAGACCATTGCCACAATGGAGACTTACTGTGATACCAATAGACTTCAAGTGGTGAGCATTCTTCATATCCCGCACCCTGCCAGATGCTGCCAGAAGAGCTTTTGAGGGCACACAACCACGGTTGACACATGTACCTCCAATGTCATGGCCCTCAATGACAGCGACCTTGAGGCCCTGATAGTGCAACACAAACATCTTACTGACAGCCAATTCGACAATAGTGCCAAGAATGTATTCAGGACTTGCACGAACAAGCGGTTTCACAAGGACAGTGAGTTGAGGGGGAAACGCTCACACTCTCGATGGCGTGGATAGCCGCGCCGTGTCCACCAACACCAGCCCCAATGATGACTAGGTCATAGTCATACTTCTGGCCAGCTTGAGCGGTTACGACAGCGCATGCAGCTCGCACTTGACGACATTGTTGACTGCAACTGACACTAACAGCCGTGAAGCAGGCTGATAGCCGCTACCACAGAAGGTAAGGTGACACATGTCAGGAAGTGATCAGAGAGCACCTCGCAGCAGGCACAGCTTGCACAGATTCCGAGGCAACTTTTACCTGCGAACGGATTGGATGAATGCATGCGTTTGGTTTAAGCTCGTGAGGCTGCAATCTACAAGCGAGTTTCTCGCTACACGGTGACTGGCTCCGACACCCAATTCACTCGAGTGTCTTGCTGACTGTCGGCTGTGGCTTGCAGCGCGACAAAGCAAAGGGCATGAGCCTAGGGAATGCGCAGTCAACATCATTTGCGAAGCGGCTCGAAGATCAGCAGGTGCTCGACAATGTGTCTACACTCTAGGTTGCCTTTCAGATACAGAAACGGTATTAAATTTCACCCATTGATATAGCAGTGACTGGTGGTGAGTGCTTCATAATTGCCTGCCAAAAGCAACTTTACAGCAACACCAACAGCGTTTCAGGCACGAGGGGCTGCTGCTTGCTCATGAAGTTGTGAATGTCATGGGCATTGATAACTACTCTTGGTCATGGCATTGCCTACAGATGTGTTCAGGTGTCACAATATGACAGCCTGAAAGGCTTTGCTCAACCCACAGTCTACTTATAGTAGCACTGCCAACTGCAGGTAGCATTTGTCATGAGCTATGGTTTTGCACTCTGCTCTGGATTCATGTGGGAGCCATACCTACGTAGTATACTTAGCTATTCAGTATTGAACAGGCATTCCAGCATTGTTTGCCAGGTACCTATGAGGTTGTATAGTGGACTCATATTGCAGCAAGAAGCAGGATGCTCACCAACAGTGAAGTGACAGAGTCAGTGACGAGTGCAGGACGTACTTGTTGCTAAAGCAACCGGCTCATCTGAATTCATCACAGTCACGCAATTGCTTACCATGAGATAGCTCAAAAGACAAGGCAGAGACTACACACATTTATTAATGTGAACAGGCAACCCTAAAAAGCAACCTTTGAGGCAGACCTACCAGTGTACACGGCTTTTGTGAGACATGATGTACAAGATCTGATGTCAATTGTGTGTTCCCTGGTCAGAAGCCACTTAGCCCTTGCTCTGCACAACCACTGATCAGGGCTGGGCTCAGGTACAGCTTGCATCAATGCTATGCACGCTCGAAGTGCAAGTGAACAAGGCTTGATCAACATGTTGAATGAAGCCATCAAAGTGTTACGTTCAAAGGAACTTTAGCCACATGCAACTTCATGTCTGTCCTCGCTTTAATGCCTCTGTTGAAGAGGGCTGCATCATACTGACAAATTTCAAATCTGCTATTCTCAAGGCTGCAGCTGTATCCTACTTGTGCAATGTTGCTTTGCTTTGCAACTTGAAGGCCTGTTGCTGCCTCCGCAATGAGGGTCTCTCAACTCTCAACCTTTCGTTTTTTTGGTCTTTTTCCCAGGTTGATCTGACTTTGTCGGTTTTGTCTGTGTGCTGGTATTTGCTGCCGTGCCTTGTGCAGGCAATCTGGCAGTTGCTGGTGTTGCTCTTGGTGTCTGCGCTGGTGTGACTCCAGGCTTATGAGAGGCTTCCTTTTGCTGAACTGCATGCCATCAGTTATGTGTCTTTGCGCTAAGAAAAACAACAGGTTCCTTAGCGTCAAACGTCCATTATAAATGATGCAAACGTTGTCGTGGTTGCAGAAGGTGCACAGCAAGCTTACCCTTAGCTGAAGCAGCGATGGCAGAGGTTCTGTGACCCTCCAACTCCTCCAGGGCAGCTATAGCAAGCTTAAGATTGCGGTGCACATCGGGAGCGATCTCCACTTCCTGCGCTGATGGATTTAGTCTGACACTGTCTACCGTGCTCAGGACTCGAGCAAGACGAAGGGTGAACAGTGTCACCTGTTGCACAAAATGACGCACAGACGCCGCCGCGATCGCTGGTGTGCAGGCCTCGCTCTTGATAATCGTAGCCCTGCAATGCCGCGTGTCGAGCATAGGTCCTTGCCGCCGAGCCGGCTGTTAGCTCCGCTTCAACCGAAGTGCAAAATGGTGTGGCTGGCTCCGAAGCCAAGGCCTCGATCAGTATGGCAAATGATGCCTGTGACTGACTGGGTCGTGTTCAGGGCAGGATGTGGCAGTATGTGTGGAGGAACCTTGTTATGTTTCGCTCTCGGCTTGACTCAAAGCTGGGGCAAGTCCTGCAGCTGCAAATGGCGGCTGTTTGAGTCATTCACTGAGCTTTGCAAGTGGCTGACTCACGCTTCACCATGCTGGCCAGCAAACATGCTACACAACACATTGACGCATGCTGATCATAACATCATTGCAAGCTCCAAGTTAGGTGTGCTTTATGCAAAAGAAGCCGAAAGCAAATTTACCTTGCTATTGGCGGGTACATGTACATCTGCACGAGACTGTTAAGGTAGACATCAGAGAATGCAATGTACCTAGCATTATTGCCAGAACCCTCAATCTAATAGCTGTCCACAGCCAACAACAGTGAAGCTCCAATCTTAGTTGTACATGCGTTGTGCTTGCGCTCATGGCTGGCCGTCAGGACTGTCAGCCTCGACCTAATAGTCAGCAACAGATGCTACAGATGTCTTCTCAGCAGCTGTCAAGTCGGAGGTTGTACTTATCATGACTGTGAATATGGCCTCCGAGATGCAGTCCAATGCATTGCCTCACATGACCTTGCTTGACTGCATACTGTATCACAATACCTCTATGATCCAGGCATTTCACCAGGCTCTGCGAATTAGTGCGCCCTTGGGGGCGTGTATCTGAGATCTAATATCACAGAAACATTGTAGCTGCTGTGCACATGAACAGTAGTGAACAAAATTAAATCGCTGAAACTTCACAACGCAAAATCAACACCGTTCAAGAAACTGCCATGCATTCAAAGTCATTCATTGTAAGCAGAAAGCCTGTAACCAGTATCTAGCTATGTATTTGCCTGAGACACAAGACCTTATTCAATACCACGGTGGAACTTGCCACCACCAGGCTCAATCTGCGTGAAAGGCCACAGCCTCTTCTTCTCTTCTAGGCTGATGGCACCCTCGTCCAACACTGGAGGACCTTCCAACCTGACCTGGTTTTTACCATCCTGCAGAATGCACAAACACATACAGACACTAAGAGTGATGGCATTCCTGCCAACATGGCTGTTCACTACTTGGCGGCGCAAAGACTTTGGACGGCGTCGCACCGCAGCCGCAGCAAAAAGGCAAAGTCAGCTAATGAACTTGCAGCATGTGGCTGTGCTGAATATGTTTGCATGCCTGATCTCAGCTCACCAGCTAGGCTAGGAGCCCTTGCGATGCATCAGATATGCATGTTGCAACTTCAAGGACACAACGAGCCAGGAAGTAGCACTGCAAACCTCTGGCAACCGGCATATCCTTTTTCACCATCGAATGTACATTAGCAGCCATGTCCAGAAATAGTGCATTCCACTACAAATTGTATCACCAGGCGGCATGTCTACCTTGTAGACATTGACAGTGCCGGGGGGCAGAGGCACAGGAGTCTGATCAGGGAAACCAATCATGCGATCTGGCATGCCAGCATCCTTTTTGCCAGCGCGATTCCGCTGTATGTCATAGTGGGCCTGGAGCTTCTCGATTGGGATGCCGGCAATCTCCTTGACTTTGATCGAGCGCAGGTCCTTGACATTGCCCAACAAAGACGTCTGCTGCTCCCCTTCAGTGTCCGTGTAGATGTTGTACAGGTCACCTTTCATGCTCACCTGCGCATGATGCAATAGACTGGCCACACACAGCTGCTGTGAGACTAGTGCTGGCTTGCAACATTGCATTCTTGTCCAGATATCTTGGGCATTCAACTTTGCAAGCCATGGATAGCTGTCACTTGAAACAATCATTGATAAGGAGCTCTGCATAGTTTGCTGCACACAGTAACACCGCTATGTGGCAAAATGCATTTGCTTTGCATGAATCAGTTCTGCACTACTAAATGTTCCAGCATACGGTAGCTTATCAAGCACAGCTTGTCGAGTACATTCACTCTCACGTACACAATGTGCTGCTCTATCGGTTGACACTGGTTTGGTATAATAGTGGTAATGCATGCATGCAGCATGTGCTCTCACCATGTAGATGCCCAGCTGTGGGCTGCCTGCATCATAGTACAGGTTGCCAGCTTGATCAACCATCATGATGTTGCCACGCTTGTCTGCTGTGACAGCAACTGGGTTGCCTTTGTCTGTTTTCAAGTATCTTATGCCATACTCATCCTTGTAGAATTGGGGTTCTGTACCTACAGAGCATGAGCAGCATTGACTGCCGCAAGCCATTTGCATCAATCTGCAAGTGCATGCAATATATATTGACAAAGCTTGGCCAGCTGTGTGGTTGCCCTCAATGCGCAGCAGGTGAATCATGCTTGCATCACCCTGCAGCTCACAAGGCCGTCTCCCGCAAATGCCATGTTGCACACACTCGTGGGAGTCACAGCAGGAGTATGTGTGCTTGGGATCAAGAACCTACTTTTTCGAGCTGCATATGACAGGAGACTACCACCTAGCAAAATTCCAAACAAGGTGCGCCGTGAAGGGCCTGTTGTTGCCTGCAAGAATCACCACTATGCATGACACGTGCTACTTAGCATGTAAACAGTCTTCAGCATATGCAGGCGATCTTTACATTGTCTTGTGGTGGTGGGGGAGGTGGGGGTGGGGGTGGCACTCTGACAGGGGGCGCAGATATGCTCTGAGACTGCCGCTGGGTCTCAGGCTTCAAGCTGGATCTGCATACACAAGATGATACTTCCTGCTTGGCGTTGACAACATATGCATTCTGTGCAACACGTACACAGGTCACTGCAGTCACCTAACGGCAAGTCTGCTGCAAGGGCTGGCCGTGTTTTGCCTTTTCCGGATCTGAGAGAACTTCACAAGGGATTTTCTGCTGATTGCAGACCTGTCATCAAAGAGTAAACCAGTATTATGCTGCAGGCACCGCTGCATTCTTGTTGTTCCCCTGTAGAGATCGACGCGCTGCTGGCTACAAGGGCATACTGCAGTTTGGAATCAGAGATCGCAACGTATACAATGACCTTCAACTAGAATAAGATGTGCTGCGCGACTCTATGAAGCACGGCGCATGTCGAAAGCAGCTGTGCAGAGCCCTGCCGACAGTCTGACTAAGCAGTGTCGGAAATTTAAAACCTCTGCAGTGTATCGAGGGACTGTGCCTCTGCACATACTAACTCAACCTCCCGAGAGTCCATGCGCACTGCTTTTTCCGTTGTGTCCCGCTCAGACAAGTTATTGGCGTGGGAGTTGTCATGCAGAGCTAGTCAGGGCCATGTGAAGCTTGTCGCGCTGCTTGCCTTCTTGGTGAGGCGATAGAGTGTGCGTCACTGATCAGCATGTTTGGCTGCTTGATGCAAGGACAGCGGGCTCGACCAAATCCCTGTAATTTTCTGCACTTTGCTCTGTCACAGGTGAGAGAAGTCAGATCTGATGTGATCTATATTTACGCTTTGTGCTTCTCAGGCACCAAGTCATACTTGAGCTATGCATATTGTAGTTGAACACGCTGGTGATAGCGGAGCACAAAGATTCCAGGCTAGCAGCAAGCACTCTTCACACTATCGCCGCTGCCTGTGCCCTCGGCCAGGGTGATGTGTCAGTTTTGGTTGCTGGATCATCTGTGGAGCCTGTCAGTAAGGCGCTTCAGAACGTTACTGGGGTTCGGCAGGTCCTGGTGGCAGATCATGAGAATCTCAGCCATCACATAGCAGAGCCACTTTCAGAACTTGTGGTAGCTCTGCATACAAGGTGAGTCATCATCTTTGCCAGAAGCTATGTACCCCTGCGCTGCTACAGACTGTTTTAAACACAGCTTGACTGCCACTTGTCAAGCAGGCACAACTTCTCCCATATTCTGGCTCCCTCAAGCACCTTTGGCCGCAACCTGCTACCGCGTGCAGCAGCTCTGCTTGACTGTCAGCCTGTCAGCGATGTCACGGAGGTTCTTGATGCCAGCACATATGTAAGGTGCTGCTTCCATAACCTCTCATCTGCTGTTGCAATTTGTACATGATATTACCTCTGAGCAGTCATCAATGTACAAAGTAAAGCCCTTTGTGCTTGGCACTGCATTGCTCAGTACTGGTTGCCTCTCTCCCTGAAGGTCAACATAGGCGTGCACAACAGATGATGTTTAATCCAAGATGATGGACTCTGCTGCTTTGTGTCAGTCACAGCAACATGCAATTTGGGTTTGTGCAGGCCAATATACGCTGGCAATGCCTTGGAGACAGTCCAGTGCTCAGCAGATTCACTTCAGATGTTCAGTGTGCGCACCACTGCCTTTGAGAAGGCTACCACCAGCGAGTCTGCCTCAGCAGCAGTGGAGCCTGTAAGCAGTGAAGACCTGGCAGCAGCACAGGTGGTCACCTATCCTCTTAGTTCAACCAGGCAGCAAACAAAGTCAAAGGCTGGCCCGACGTATCTTTTAGCGCGCAATCAACACATGGCGTACTTAGATGATGTGTATGCACGCATTGCAGGGGCCTGCACCATTCCTGCATGTGTGGGGGCACGGCTGATCAGCATTCAGCACATGAGTGCACCTTGAGAAGCTTGACAATGTGTTGTGCAGGCCACCTCCATTGACACACACTGGGAGGACGAGACTGTGCAAAAGAGCGAGCGGCCAGAGCTTGGAGCAGCAAGAGTTGTGATATCAGGTGGTCCACACAGCTTGACATTACTGGCTGCAGCATGGCAGTCAGGATGCATGCAAAGCCAGCTCGAGAGCCTGCATTCTTTCTGACTCTCACATGCGATTTCACGTGTCTCAATACAGGGGCCTAGTGTGAGTGCTTGACATCAGCCTGTTACACGTACCATGAGAGATGGAACAGTCAGCTGTCTTGACCTGGCATGGTATGCACCAGCTGTCACCGCTCCTGACAGGAAGTTGCAGTCAGGACCAGCACACTTCTTTAGTAGCAAGTACTGTTGCATTAGGTGGCCGAGCATTGAAGACAAAAGAGAACTTCCAGCTACTGGAGAGCTTGGCTGACAAGGTGGGGGGAGCTGTGGGCGCTTCTAGGGCTGCAGTTGATGCCGGGCTGTGCCCCAATGACATGCAGGTAGTACCTGTTCTGTAATGCCTAGCTTCATTGTTGCAAACGCCAGCTCCACGATTCAGCAGTAAGGTGCCGTCAGCATTTCGTCAGGGTGCGTACTGATCCCATGCTCATGCATGCATTTTCTGTATTCTGGAGGTGTTATAGAAAGGTTCAATGAGTTTTTGTCAGCCCAGTATCTAAAACAAAGCGCCTTTGGCCAAGAAGTTGTTGGCTCGCACTGATGTCTCACGTATGAGTTGGCGTTCCTGGCATCTGTCTAAGCAGGTACAGCACAAATCTGGCTTTTGGCTGGCTGACAGCATGACGGTCTTTCACCAGCAAGTCTTGCTCATTCAGTTTGCTGGTGTTGCCCTCAGGTGGGGCAAACTGGCAAAGTTGTTGCTCCGGAGCTGTACATCGCTTTGGGAATTTCAGGTGCCATTCAACACCTGGCAGGCATGAAGGACTCCAAGTGTATTGTGGCAATCAACTCAGACCCAGATGCACCCATTTTCCAGGTAACTCCTGCCAGTCACACTGTACATCAAAGCCATTGGGTGCAGGCACACACTAACATTGCATCACAAAGCATTCCACTGCATGTCAAATCAGGCATGGTACTCAGGCTTGTGCTCACAGCCTAACCCCTTGAGATGCTCAAAGCTTTCTTACATTACAAGGTAAACAAGGTAAACAAGCAGGGTTACTGCATCAAGTGCAGCTGTAGTGCCATGCTTTTGGCTCAAGCAATTCACTTTGTACATGCGTCTGAAGTTAGCTTAGGCAGCAGCCTCCATCACAAGACAATGCAGCAGCTGCATGCAAGTCAAGGGATGCCCTCAGCTTCAACAAGAGTGGTTTCAAGAATGGCAGCCAGGCTTATATGCAACTTGTTGATTGCATGCACTGCTTGTTTGCAGGTTGCTGACTATGGCTTGGTCGGTGACCTGTTCAACATTTTGCCTGAGCTAGAGAAAGAGTTTGCCTCTCTGAAGACATGACAAGATGCAATACAGGCACAGGCCTCAAGGTCAATTGCAATCTTGTGTTTCGCCATGTACCACCTGCTGAGTTTCCAGAAATAATTATGCATGTGCTCTGTCGGCATATGATATTGATGCTTATTAGCAAGCACTGTCTTGGCAGTAATTGTTCAGGTCGCTACTTGCATGCATAGGTCACGCATCGAGCAGATCGCCCTCAAAGTGGTCAAAGCTCAAGCATGCAGGCCTTTGTGACTTCCCTCTGACCTTTAATAAAATGAAATGCACAGATATTCATTGATGCACATAATGTCACAAGCTTTGGGACTCTTTGAGTCCCTGTGCACCGTAGTGCAGAAAATACATCAAACCATGGATGCCATTTTGGATTGAAATTGGTTGTCCCCGCTCTGACACAAGAATTCCCAAGGATTTCCTACATCCCTAACAGCTACGGAATCGCATCATCTGTCGCGAAGGCTGTCGCAAAGGCAATCATTTTGGAAAAGTTGCGTGCCAGATCCGTCGTTCTGCTGCAACCTGGATCGGATCGAACTTCGACATGCAGCATTCGAATAAGCCGCTCTTCGGCGGCAATACTGCGCAAAGCTATCAGGTCGGTATGCCTGTCCATACCTGTCACAGCCTTTTGTAGACCCGAATAGATTTCTCAGATATTGTGTGCTGACTATAGGAACAGACGGGCAACAATGAAAACGGCAACAGCAGCACATACGACCGACAGAGCACATACGACCGACAGGTGCGTCTGCCTTAGCAGCACCTCGACCAGGGTCTACGGCCGCTTGATTTCGGCCCTAAAATCTTCTCTATGACCTGCAGTCTCCGAACATGAACGCACAGAGGGATGTCTTGACTGGCCAGTCCGCTGAAGGTCCAACAGGGTCAGAGACAGGCAACATCAAACTTGAGAAGAAGGAGCCCCTGGTCGAGCAGGTAAGACTGTCAGAAATAGTCTCTTTCCAGTGCACCTTGCTCACTGATACCTTGCCAGTGTCCATGCTATGATTCAGGCAATATGTGTATCTGCTTTACTTGTGGCCTCTTGCCTGAGTAGCTGCTTGATACTTGTAGGGTGGATACAGTGGTTCTCAGAAAAACAAGTCTGAGAATAGCCCTCCCGCTGCGGCCGCTCAAGGATCAGGTTTGCACCGGCCAAGCTATCTATCAGGTCCTCCCAGCGCAGGATGGTCCACAACATCCCCTGCTGCTGGTTGGGGCTCCAGCCAAACCACTGGCATAGGCCAGAACTATGCTGCCAAAGAGTCAGCAGGGTCAACTGGTCAGAGCCTACTGCAGAAGGCAAAGGAGTACCTACCTGGTCATGGCACGGCTCAAACAGATTCCACAGCACAGTATGGTACCAAGGATGATACCAAGGATGGCTCACACCAGAGCCTGCTTGACAAGGCCAAGGAGTACTTGCCCGGGGTGAACAGTTCACACAGTACTGAATCTACATGGCAGGGTGGTATCAACCAAGAGCAGGAGCGGGATGGGATCCATGACATCTCTGTGGTAAGTTAGCATATGCTCTGCCATGCTGTCCATGCATGCTAGCTTCAGCGAGATATCATCAATGTGATTGTGGTCAGCATGTGTAATATGTGAGCAACTGAGGTTTGCTTTTGCACCTGAAGGGGCTGCATGAAGCCATATTCTTAGCATTTACTTACAATGTGTCAAGTGATGCAACAAAGCCTCAGCAAAGACAAGCAAACTGCAAATTCGCTGTGACAATCAATGCTGCATGTGCTTCAGAGATCTGTTAGTTGGTGCAACACCAAACAATGTGCAGTTCTTTGGGTTTTGACAAACCTAAAGCTCTCTCAATCATGGCCGCAGGGCTCAAAGCAAGCTGGTACGTACAGCCGCCCAGGGGCTGAGCCAGTGGTCCTTGGAACAGCCCCAGCCTGGCACACTGACAGAGATGCCAACTACTCCCCTGACCGCGTTGAGAAGCTGAGCAACACAACAGGCTTGGCCAACAATTGCAGCCTGGAGACCACCAGCAACCCTGACTCACTGACTGGCCAGCAAGGCAGCAAAGCTGGAGTGGCTGGTCAACACGACTCACCCTCCAGCGTCAACCATGTTGCAAGCACTGCTAGAGGCAATGGTGCACGCAGCTCTGACCTTGACAACAGCTCCGCTCATCAGGGCTACAGTCAGACTGCTGGTGGTCGCAGTGAGTACTCTGGTCAGCCAAGGTACAGCTCAGTCAGTACCTTTGGAGGCAGCTCTGGTCAGCAGGGCTACGGCCACGCTAGCAGTGTCAATGGTGATGCTGCTCACCATGCCCACACTCAGTCTCATGATCTTGGCAGCAACTCTGGTACACCCAGGTACAGCCAGGCCAGCATCTTTGGCAGCAATGTTGGGCAGCAGGCTCACAGCCAGACTGGTGATCTCGGCAGCAACTCTGGTACACCCAGGTACAGTCAGACCAGCACCTTTGGCGGCAATGTTGGGCAGCAGGCACACAGCCAGTCTGGTGCCGGCAGCAGCACTTCTGGTACACCAAGGTACAGCCAGACTAGTGCTTTTGGTCAGCAGGAGCCCAGCCAGTTTGGCGGCTTTGACCGCCAGTCTGGTGGTTCTGGCAGCAACTCGGGCCAGAAGGGGTATGGTCAGGCTGGCACATTCAGTGCAATTTCCGGTCAGCAGCAAGGCTACAGTCAGGCTGGCGGCTTCAATGAAGGGCAGGGGGTCGCGGCCTATGAGCCTGTTACCCGGCTGCCGTCCACTGGCATTCCCCCTGTCTTCCACCCTCCCAGCTACATCACCGCAGAGATACCCTCCTATGATAAGACCATCATCACAGAGGGTGGCAACCCAGGATCTCAGTCAGGCAACCAGAGTCACAGCACTGACACAGGCGGTGTCCATGCAAAGGAGGCCCTTCAGCCTCTGACTGAGGTCACAGCGTGGGGCACGAGCAGCGATGTTGAGGATGTGAATGCCAAGCAGGCACTGCAACCGCTCACTCAGGTTTCAGCTGGGAACAGTGACCAGGAGGCAGATGCAGTGCATGCTAAGGACGCGTTGCAGCCTCTGACAGAGGTGTCGGCTCAGGAGGGCAAGGGTATTGTTGACAGCATCATGGAGTACCTGCCTGGCCAGCAGACTGGCTCTGTTGAGGTGAACGCTCTGCTTGAAATACCTTTGCCTCCCATGTTCACTATACAACCCATTTGCTGCTTCTGTAGTCTGTGACATGAGGTGGAACTCACGCAATATACGCTGACTGCTTTCTGGAGTCTTGATCATGCTTTGGCAGCTACAGGAGGCAGACTTACCAAGTTGCACCCTTCAGGCATAGAGCAGAAGTGCTTGGGGTTTGTGCAGCATTTGTTGTATTTCCCCATGCTAAATCCACACATCTGTGTCAAACAAAAGTTCCTGTTTATAGTTGACATTGTGCAGAGTTGACATCATGCTGCATTGACATGTTTTGGCCAGCTTTGGAGATGAAGAGCTGTGGCATGCATCCCTGCTTTCACCTGCCTGAACAGAAATCTTGACTGAGTTTCGTGTGATCTATGCAGCAAGAGCAGTACTCACAGCAGCCAGGCTTCTTCGACCGAGCCAAGGCATATGTGCCTTCCCTGCACAGCAGTGACCCCAGCCACCAGACAGGGGAGCCCCTCACCGCCTCCCAGCAGGCTCAGTACACCCCCACCTCCACCTTCACTGACACTCCGTACACAGAGGCGCAGCCAAGCCTGCTAGACAAGGCCAAGGCTTACATCCCTGTGCTGGGCAGTGCCACAGATTTTGACCCTGCTACAGAAGCACGCATGCAGCAGGATGACAAGCTGTACCAGGAGATCCGGGAGGGGGATACTGGGTTTGAGCCTGAGAGCTCCCACCATGAAAGCCTGCTAGACAAGGCTAAGGCTTACATGCCTGCCATGGGAGCAGCTGGCACCACCACTGCTGGCATTGATGTAAGTTCTTTGCCACATACCCAATGATTGTGCTGTTGTAAGCATGCACCGGCATCATTTCCACAAATTGGTGGTGTTACAGGCAAAGCATCTTCGACATAGTCAGTGCTTGCCACTCCAGCTGAACCAAACCCCATCATGTGTGTGCATCTCACATCTAAGACTCTGTTCATTGACATGTTCGCAGCCTGGCAGCTGTTCCACGTTTGTGTGCAGGGGTTATTTGGCTAGTGCAGTATTGCTACTTTCAATGCTAGCCAGTGTAGTCTGTTTATTGCAGGCATTTAAGCTTTGCTTGCCTTTGTGCAATACTGAAGCCAGAAGCAATTGTTTTGCAATTGTTTAACAATGCACATCCTGCTCATCTACAATGACTAAGAATGATTGTGTATTGAGGCTAGCAGCAAGTCTGGCTGTGCTGCTGTTCAACTGGCTGTGGCGTACAAATCAGCTTCGTTGCTCATTGGGCTCAGCTTGATTATGTCCTCACTGTCTTGCATTGATTCACGGACTTAATGTTGTCATCACAGCTGCTGTTGTCTTTGAACAAATGTGGTATCAAAGCGCTTCACAGGTGTAAACTTTTGTTTGCATGAATGGTGTTACTGCTGCTGAGCAAAGTGCAGCTCTGTGCAGGCAAACTTGGGGACAAGTATTGTCAGCAGCAACCTATTGGCATCAGTCTTGGCATTTCTTAGAATTGACAGGCTGTGCTGATGCATGAGCTGATCATTTGTAACTTCGACCCAGGCCAACACTGGTGCCAGTGCTGGTGCCCCTCACAAGGGCCTAGTGGAGGAGCTGGTTGAGAAGGCCAAGGAGTACCTTCCTCACCAACTGACCGGAGTCGAGACTGAGTCCACAGCCTCAGGAGGAGGTTACGGTGGCTCTGGGTCTACTACTACCGGCTACACTGGTTCTACCACAGGGGGGTATGCTGCCTCAAATTATACTGGATCCACCACTGGTGGCTATGCCGGCTCAAACTACGCTGGCTCCAACGCCTCGCACACCAGGGTGAGCCGTGTATGGTTCTAGCACTGTGAGATGAGTTTCACAGCATTGTAATGTGTAGTGTAATGTGATTTGCCTTCAAAATCTTGCCTTCAAAATTTTAACTTTTGTTTTGATCGCTTTTTGTCTGAGCACTTTAGCTGCTAAAACAGTTTGGTTCCTTGTGCATTTCACAGCAAGTCCAGCTGCTGCAGGCTGTGCTTCCGTGCATTGAAAATTTTGTATGGCATTGATGATGGTAGTGACCAGCTGTTGCAGGAAGTTGATCCTCAGATTGGCGGTGTCAGGCTCAGCAACCGCCCTATCCTGGGTCCTGATGTTGGGACAATGCCATACTCAACGGCGACAGAAGATGAGGCACCTCATGGCATTGTTGACAAAGTCAAGCAGCTTGTGGGCCTGGGACCAGCTACGTCCACACCTGCGGTATGCCTTCTTTGTTATAAAGGCACTTCATATGTTGTTGCCAGTACATGCTGCATGTTGCTGACTTTGTGCAGCAGTGGCAACAGCTGATCAACATTTTGGCTGTGCAGGATCGTTATGAGTATGAGGAGACTCCATCCAGCACAGGTTTGGCATCTCAGGGCATCAATGCTGGGGTCCTGGGCACCACAAGCAGAGTAGATTCCTTGGATGGTGACGACGATGACATCTTTGTGGATGCACCTGAAGACCTGGAGTCAGTGTCTTTTACATCAACAAATACAAGCTACACGCAGCTGCCTGCTGACACAGGCTACAACCAACAGCCTGCGGGCAGTGCTTACACGTCCAGCTACAAACAGCCCTATGTCAATCAGACTGGCCCGCCTATGGTCGACACCAGCAACGACCCTGACGACACATTTGGCCCCGTGAAACCTCGCCAGGGGCCTGCGCAACCAGCTGCTGCCAACCAGCGAGGCACGGCGACGTTTGGGGACGACGATGACTACGAGGGGACTGGTAGTGGCACACCTGGCAAGAAGGGTTTCAGAGCCAAGATGAAGGGCAAGCTGGGCGCTAAGAAGGAGCACCATCAGGAGAAGAAGAGGACCAAAGCCAACGAAGACTTGGACAACAAGATGCACGAGAAAGAGATCCCCAAGGCTCAGGCTGTCACGGTCAGTATGCAGATCTTACAGTTGATCTGCTACTATGTCCAGGTGCATACTGCAAGAGTACAGCAGAATCGGGTCAGCATGTGTTCACAGCTTCATAGCCATGTGCCGTGGCAAGCAGAAGACCTTTGCTCCCTGCTGCTGCTGCTCTTTTTCTGGCTGCACTAGGGATGTGCCAAACAACGCTCAAGCTGTGATGGGCAACTGCAAAGAGAGTTGACCAACCACTTTACAAAGATTGAGAATACCATGCTTGGCATTCACATTAATATGTGTGTGCTGCTCTGCAGACACCAGCAGCCCCAGAGCAGGCAACCAAAGCTCCCACTGCTGGCTCAAACCTGGGCCCAGGGGGTGGTGGTGGCATGATGGGGGGTGTGGTTGGGGGAAGCCCTGCAGACCCTCACGGCAATGCACAATCAGACAGCAAGCAGGATGCAGCTCCAGCTACTGCCAAGCCTGCCAGCAACCACAAGACTCCGCATGAGGCTGTGAAGGCAAATGAGCATGCCGGTGGGTCAAACATCAGGATGGGTAGTGATGCACAGCAGAAGGCAGAGGAGGCTCCTCCCAGAAAGCACAAGTCAGGCTTCATGAGTAAGCTGAAGAAGCCGTTTGGCAAGTCATAAGTGTATCATTAGGGCATGAGAAGCAGTGTATATGTGGCCAGACAAGAGAAGGTTTTTGGGACTGCAACTTGGCTGTTTGACGCAGGCTGCAGCAAAGGAATGCGCACTTGTGTGTGCCTTTCATGATGTCCCTCATTATTATTGATCTATTTCATTGTGTTGCAGTTTGTTGACTTTTATGACTTGACAGATCTGTGTAGACCTGGTGAGTGAAACACATGGTGCAAATCGTGCAGCTGCTGGCTGTGTTTTGAACGTGTTTTGAGTGGGTATCCAGCTTCCATGCTGTGACAACGGATACCCAACTTCCATGTTTACCAAGCTTTGCAAATTAGTGTAATCCTTGGGAACGTGTACCGGTATCTGAGATCCAGTCTACAGCTTCCATGTGGTGACAACGGATATCCAGCTTCCAAGTTGTGACAATGCTGCCATAATCAGTCAAACAATCACGATAGGAAGAGTAGCTTCAGAGGTGTTATGACGGCTATGACCTACACTGTCAGCGCTTATGACAGTGCAGCAGCGCATGCACTGTCATATGCGCAAGGTTCACTTTCCGGCAAAAGACACTTGCAACTACCGAGGATCAATACGCAAGCAAGTCAAACAGCAGCATTCTGGTGTCCAGACAGCCATAGCACCTTGTGCAAAAGCCATGCCAGCCTATGCGGTCCAACTGCAATGTAGAAAGTCACACCAGTCTGCACTGCACTGATGCCATACTTCACTTTGGCTTACAAACCACACAATATCACACAGTGAAAACAGAGATGAGAACAAGCAAAATCATGTCAGCATTTGCAATCATGTCAATGGTGGGAGGAGGGTGTCTGCTAAACAGCTGCTAACATAAAACATAAATCTACTCTACGTCAAGCAATTGGGCAATCAGAAGCGGCCAATTTACTGCAATAACAGCTTGGCAGCTCAGCAGCCAGAAGGAGCCGTGGTTCAGTGGCTGTTGCTGACCAAGTGTCTGAAGTGTGCCTTTGCTGCCCATCTGCTCAAAAGCAACAAGGTATCTACTCAGCAATGTCATCGTCATCTGCATCAGGCAGAGGCATAGCTGCCGCATCATGCAGCTGCTTCTCATACTCTGCCTGCTGCTGCTGGTCAATTTGCACCTCAGGGGGAGCCAGGGCCACTTGCTCAACAAAGTGAAGGTTGGGGTCACTGCAGACAACAAGTGCTGTGATGAGTTGAAATGGCTAATGCAAACCTAAGCAACAGAGCTGTTTGGCAGCATGCATTGTCGTGTGACAGTAGTGCAGACATACTTGCAGATGCAGACAGTTTACAACACAAACGTTGGCTTACCCAACAAGCTTGCGAGCAAGGTACAGAAAAGGCTTCTCATAGTTGTAGTTGCTCTTGGCAGAGATCTCATGATACTGAAGATTCTTCTTTCTGTGGAAAGTGACCTGCTTTGGCTTCACCTGCCTGTTCTTGACATCAACCTTGTTGCCACAGAGAACAATGGGGATGTTCTCACACACCCTGCATTGGGAGGGTATATCAGCTCTGTGCAAGGTCATGATGCACAGAGAGTGAGCGACAAAGTCATGCTCACCGACATAGGTCTCTATGCCATGTTGGTACATTCTTGTATGTGAGCCTTGACGTCACATCAAACATGATGATGGCACATTGACCGTGGATGTAGTATCCATCACGTAGTCCACCAAATTTTTCTTGCCCAGCTGTGTCCCAGCAGTAGAAGCGCAGCTTGCCACGGTTTGTTGTGAAGTCCAATGGGTGCACCTCGACTCCAATAGTAGCTACGGTTGCACGGTACGAATTTAGACTTTCACATCTAGCACAGAGCACGGGGAACAGGGCTTGCTCAAAAAGTTTCTAGAAGGATGCTAAGTACTTACGTTCATACTTCTTTTCAAATTCTCCGGTCAGGTGCCTCTTCACAAAGGTTGTCTTTCCTACGATCAGCAGCAGGAAGTCTTTCAGAGTGAGTCGACAGACATAACGTCGGCTCGGGCTCGCCGCCAACTCGTGGCCTTTAAGACAACAAGAACTGTCTTTGTATTGCACCTGTTCCACCGTCTCCGACCAGCACAAGCTTGAACGATGGAACGCCCTCAGGTGTTGTCTGACCTGGCAAAGCCTGCACAGAAGCAAAACCTGTTGCAATCAAGCCAGATCAGTCCTGACAAGCGGCGTTGATCTCACAAGGCCGCAAAAAGAGTGTACAAGACTACAGCTTGTTGCAAATACAACCTTACCATGATCTCGATAAATCAGAGTACTACAGCGGTGCACAGTCTTGCTGCGCTGGAAAGTTGGCAGACACTCGAGACTTCTGTGCACTTTCCTCTGCGGTAGGGTTGCCTAATTCCATGTTAGAATAAACAAATTAGCATTTCGCGCCTGATGGAAAGACTACATGAGCGGCTGCATGCACCTACGACGGCTGCTGAGTATGCACGTCGTGGTTTTATGAGCTGTTGCCCTTTATTGCTTGTCTAATTCATGGGAGTATATGCTCACAGCACTGCAAGCATGAATGAATGCATGAAAGGATCCGTATGAATGCACAGACCAAATTGCTCCAAAGCTTCGCTGCGCACATTGTAGCATATGACAGACCATTTTAACGTCATGCCTAGGAGCGTGATGTCTTTGCATTGTTCGCTTTGTTATCAGCCTTCAGGACGAGCACAAAGCCAATTGCCAACCCTACAAATTTGAATGTTGCACCTTGCCCGTCTTTGGACGCACAGCGGCAACGTTGTTTGAAACCTGGAAAGCTTTGCCCAAGCGATTGACTTGCTTGCCAGCTGGGGAATTTGTTGCCTTGCTCTGCGCTAAATTGTCATAGTCATACTACTGTCTGCATACAAGGTTGGGCAGCGGCCTCAGTGTTAACGTTACAATAGAGCAAGTTATCGCAGACATAGTCAGCTGATTTGCGCGAGCAAGGCGGCTCGACCTGCCACGGCAGCTTCCATGTGAGGTGAGGGATAAAGATGGAGTGTGTAAGTGTAACATCGACGTGCAGAACCAAGTCTATCTTCATTTGCCTAACACTTTTTAGCTGGTACAGATTGGCATGGCCAAAGATCCGCAGTCTACTGTACAGCAACCGCTTGGTCCGCCCGACGATCGGTACGTACCAAAAGGCGTCAAGACAAAGAGCATCTCACAGTGAGTTGCCACACTTTCTGCTGGCAATATGGTTGCTAAATATCAGTTTGTCTCAGCAAGTGCTTAGCAACCTACTTATGCGTATGGTGGGAGGCTTGCCCACAACTCAATAAGAGCTGAAGCTTGATGCATATCATGCAGGTGGCTTGAGCTGAAATGGTTTCAGTATCAAATAACAATTGGCACATATTGTTTTGACTGGTGGGAAAGGCTTCTTGTACACTTTTTCCTGCTGACTGTGATTGCGCTAGTACTATATGGAGCATACAAGCAAGTGCTGCTTGTTGCTAGTCTGTACAAGTGGTGGTCTCAACAACATATTGCTGGCAGTGGGACTGCCAAACATCCAACCTAGCCTGCGCAATGCTGTTTTGAGCTGTTGGCCAGCGTGTGGGTTGCATCAGCATGTCGGCTGGGTTCAACAATAGGCTCTGCCTCAAGTCACAATGGAAACACAGACGCACAAGCTAGCACGCATCAGCTTGTCTGCATGTTTGAAAAGACACACCACTGTGCATTGCTTCTGCTTGCAAGCCTATACATTCAGCCAGGGTTACAGTTTATTTGCTTGCCTTACACTGCAAGTACACCATTTGACGTGAGTTGAGTGACCAGGCCTGTGCAACATGCAAACAGTGTTACATAGCGCACGTGCCTGCAAGCCACAGTGCTGAATAACAAAGTAGGCAGATGCATATATGCCTATATGGCCTATATAGCCAACTTCATGCATGAGTAAGCAATGTCTTGAAAGGCAAGCTGGGCTAAGCTGCTATTTGCTTCGGTGCTGCTATGGTTGCTGTACTTATACAGCATTACTTTGCTGCAGCTGCTTTAGCTGGATTGGTGTGCATGTATGGAGACTCGCCACCCATGGAAGCTGCATAAGCCTCAGCATAGTCTGTGACATCACACTTGGTCTTTTTATACTGAAACATTGCACTAGCTGGTGACAACGGCTTGGGCTTCCAGCCATACTCCTGACTTGAAGTGATTGGGAGCACATAAGCCATGCTTGGCATCTGCACTAAGCATAAAGGCTTCAGATAAAAGCATCGTATACAAACACAGCAATGGTACCCCATCAAGTACGGGCCAACTGACCTGATGTGCATGTTTGGGTCCCCCCAAACTAGCCAGGAATTGTGCTGCCTCCAGAACATCACTGCTGCCTGGCTTCACCACCTTTGGCGTAGTGTAATTTGGCTTGTCTGGTATGACATTCACTGCAGGCACAGCTTACTATTTCCTGTTTAGGTGACTCAACGCAGGGCAGTGAGCTGTGATTCGGTCATGTTGGGCGCAGTAGTTGTGCCACTTTCAACACACTCAGAGGCTGCGGTATGACACGACTCACTCACTTTTGCTTGGATTTGGCATCGAGAAATTGCTACTTAGCTTCAAGCAAGAGGCTTCTTTCTTGCAGTGTTCACGCCATATCTGATTCCGAGCGACCTGCAAGACACAAGATCCATCAAGCACTGCACATTTTGCGGTACCTCAGGTGCTTCGACAAGAGCACCTCGCCGGCAACTTCGTGCGAGGACATGCTGCTTTCTTTGCCAAACACAGTCTGACCCTGACGCTGCGCGTTCACTCCTGCTATCAACCGGACAAACAACCGCAGATTTTCTCGGGCAGTTTCGTTTCGTCGTAACCGGGCACCACGCTCGTTGAATCACGACCTTGGAGGGGCTTCCCTGACCTAACCAGTCTAACCACTGTGTACAATGGTGAATGGTCAGATGGCCATGCATGTGCTAGAACCTGAGGTGTTTGGACAACACAGGTACAGCACTCTCGCTCTTTACCCAACTACGTGGACTGTATCTTGCAAACTCTTCAGGCGTTCGAGACACCTTGTGCGTGTTCAAAGAGGATGCAGCTATGTCATACAAGCTCCGTGGGTCATCACAGATTAAGCAGTCACAAACCCCTTACACCACAGTTGGCAGAAATCAGAGCACCATGCTCTGAGCATGGCAGACGTGCAGCTTCTCGCGATCTTGTAGTCCGCGCAGATACAGGAGGCTACGGCAGCACTGCCCGTGAGCCAAATTTCGACAGTGTGAAATTTAGACAAGAATCGGGGGCGTCTGCTAGCACTAGCGCCGTGATCGATGTCACAGATGACAGCCAGAAGCACACACGTATGGAGGAGGTGAAGCAGTTTCTTGAAGCAGAACTGGGACGAATATTCAATGATGGGGTAAGTTGCAGGTCAGCTGCTCCTTGCTTTGTTTAGCTGTTGCTGCAATACCGGCTGAAGCTTTGCTGCTGCTGTTTCAGGAAGTCACCCGTGCCAAGTACGCAGCTGACATGAAATTTCAGGATCCAGTAGTCAGTTATGCCAGCTTGGACGGCTTCGTTTTCAACATTAAGGCTCTGCGCACAGCGTTCAAAGTCACATTGAATCTGCACAGCGTTGACATTAATGGCCCAGAAGAGGTCAGAACCAGGTATCCGTTGTTGCCTGACAAGCTGGCCTGATGGCTACCTGCTCACCAAGTCCTCATCACGTGTTCCAGCTGTGCAGGTGGACAATGACTTTGAAGAGCAGATTTCTGCCATGGCAACCCAAGCTCGTGTTTAGTGGATATTCATACTATGCAATAGATGCTGTGTATGGCAAGATTGCTGGCCAAAGAGATGTGTGGGACGCAATCCAGGACAATTCATCACCCTCGGTGAGCCAAAGCCTTGAGCGTGGTCAATCTGCTTTTTACTAGCTGCCTGCTGCTTTCGGTTCCCTTCAACAGTGATTGAGCACTGTGCTGCTCAAATGTTTAATCACCTGTGATTTTGCAGATTGAGGGTGTTGCTCACGTCATCAAACAGCTGACTGATCTCCAGCAGACTCCCAACCTGGACTCACCTCATTACGTTGTCCTGAAGAAGACTAAGGAGTATGAAGTGCGGCAGTACAGCCCCTACTTGGTGGCTGAGACCAGCATGCCTAGTGGCACCCGCCCAGCTGCTGGAGATGGCTTCAACAACCTGGCTGCCTACATATTTGGAGGCAACAGCAGGTCCACATACCACTGGCCTGCTACATGCTCGACATGATGCTTTGCATGCTGCATTGCTGATGCACATGAATCAATTTCACCTCTTCACAGCCTGTGCGTTAGGCTTCACCTTTTGCTGCTGTTGTTTTGTGCTTGATAGTACAGCAGGTGTACTGTCTGGGTCAACGCCTTTCACAAGTCAGCTTGCAGCCGCCTCCCTTCTTAACGCTGCTGTTGTGCATGAGGCACGCTACTCCAATGCTGTGTTCCGTCGTCACATTGATGACTTGTCTTGGCACGTGCAGGAGTACCAAGATGGAGATGACAACACCAGTCATCAGTACTATCGGCCAGCAGGGACCCTCAGGAGACAAGATGCAATTCCCCATTGAAAGCAAGTATGGGGAAGACCCGGACGTGCTGCCCCTCCCAAACGATGCCAGGTAAGACTTGGTTTCTTACTAAAAAGCTGCTTTGCATTGCTCATCAGGGTGACAAATTGCTTTGCATTGCTCATCAGGAGCAGCTTGAGACACAAAACAAAAATAAATGACAGTGTGCAGCCCGAAATCTGCATCGTTAGTATGACTTTGCAGAACCAGATTGTCGTTACCACGTGCTGTTGCCCTGCCCAAGGTGTCCATGAGCCTGGTAACTGTTATACGGCTTGGCTTCTGCATAGAGGTGTGCACATGTGCAAGGACAAGATTCCCAGAGATCATTGAAATGGCAACCGCAAGGTGTACCTGTGACTTCAGGGTGACACGCAAGATGGAAGAGGGGGGTATTCTGGCTGCAACTTCTTTTCCTGGGATCCCACTGGACTTTCAGGTCACTGAGGCAGAGCGCAAGCTACGAGCTGCGTTGCTTCTGGACGGCTATTCAGGTCAAGAAGGATATCAGCTGGCACGCTATAATGACCCATTCACATTACCATTTCTCCGAAGAAACGAGGTTTTGATAGCTGTGGAAGACTTTGAGCTCAACTAGACGAGTCGGAGTGTGTGATGATGTGCTCAACATGCATGCACAGAAAGGAGCTGTGTCGTTGATGCTGTCATGTGATGTTTTACGCAACAGCAACTTGATGCATTATTCTCGAGACACGATCTGTTTGATGGTTGAAAATTGTTTTAAGCAATATTCTTTACATGTACTTGTGTAACAACATAACTTAAATAACACACCTTGGCTGCAATAGCAGTAGTACACATTGTCAAACTGGTTAGGGCTGCCTTTAGCTTGGCCACCGTGATAACAAAGGCACAACAGTAGGCCATCAGGTGCAATACTATGATAGAAAAACTTAAGATCTGTATACGTAGAGAGCATTCTGTAAGGTGTGTCAATATACAGTAGTGAGCAGTGCATCTAGCAAGTAAAGCTGAGCAGTCTTTATTGCAGCTGCACACCTAATATAGTGTCCCACTACTCAGTGATGGCAAGTTCGATTGCTTGGTTTTGAGCATGCCATGATCATGCTATGGCGACATTACTAACTGTCTCATCATGTTGCACCCAAAGGCTGCCAGAACATGCAGACCCAGGATGCAACAATGATCATGCGTGAGCTTCACATTGCTGAGCAGTTGCTGGATCTACACATGTACATACTACTTCTGCTCAGCAAACGTGCCAGTCTCCATAGTGAATGTAATGAGCATTCAGAAAGATAACAATACAAGCAAAGCTAACAAAAGCACCTTTTGGTCGAGACTCTCAGCAGTTCATGCCATTCCCAAGTACTGTGCAACTCCAGAAGAAATTGTCCCTGGCAAAGGATTGCTGCCTGCCACAGGCATACTGTGACTGTGCCATCCAGAACTCTGATTGAAGATCAATGACTCATCTTTTGGTACCATAGTGTGGTTATTATGACCACTGAAGTCCAGAGGCAGACCAAAACCATCCAATGCCCCTTCCAGCTGACCTATGCGTAGACAGCTTTTGCCAGCAATGCATATGACATTGCATCAAAGCACGTTGACAGTGCAAGGTGAAGTTATGCATGTAGCAGCGGTGCAGCAAAGCACAGCCTTTGACACTACGGCAGACCAGCATCTGCCGCCCAAGGGGGAAGTTTTGCCTGAGACAGCTTGTGCAGTGCAGCACTACATAGCCAACATGCCATACAAGCAGCTGTAGGGCAGTTGTTGTGCAGCCTGTCCAATCTGCTTGGTGATGTCATATTGGTGACTTGATAACAAACACTTACTTTAACACTTATGCGTCACGACAGCAAGGCTGTGGTAAGCACACGCAATAATGACTGACCTGCCACAGGAGGAAACTCATCGAAGCCCCACACTCCCTCCATGAAGTCCAGTGGGGTTGGCCTACTCTTCTGCTTCTCGCTTCTGATCTGACCCAGATGCAACGCCAAGGAAGGGTTCTGAGGCAGCCACTGCTGCCCAGCCATAGGGTTTGGCCCCCTGTACCCCCTAGCAGCATCAACAGGGGTGGTAGGATAGGCACCCATGCCCAACCGCTGGGTAGAGTTGCCTACATGTTGGCTAGGGCTGCCCAATTGCCGGGCCGAGCCGGTAATATGTTGGCTAGGGCTGCCGAAATAGGGAAACCCTTGATTTGTGCTGCTGCTGTTGATGCTAAGACCGCTGGCTATTGGGGAGGTGAGCTGAGCTCCAGGGGACATGGTGAAGTCTGAACTGCTGAAAGGGGAAAGACTGGTACTGGTGGACGGACTCAGATTGTTGGAGGAGCCGGCATGGGATAGCCTGCAGCAACACCCATACTTGTGAAAATCCTGCTTGAACAGATCACAGCAGCATGCTTTTAACCAACTTTGTGCACCAAGTACAACAAGACAGACACGCTTGACGTAGGCTGCACCAAGAATCAGATTGCACGGCAAACGTGTGTGATAACACTGCAGATGAAACAGGCTCAAAGAACAAATGTGCCCGCTGTGACTTGACGCTGCAGGATGTAGCAGGCGTTCTCTGCTGACAGTTTTGATTGTCATGAGCTGCAGGTCCAGACCATCACCAGCAATGCTTCAACTGGGGACCTGAAGATTGCTCCATCACTAAGCAACACAAGCAGCGCAAAGGGAAAAAGGGACATAGATCTCACCTTCTGGCTTCCTGGGCGGTAGGAATGAGTGACGACTCAGCCTGCTGGCCATTCCCACAGTCCTCAGACTTGACTGGTGCGTCATTGTCCGGCAGGGCAATGCTCTCAGCCAACAGCTGGGCAGCCAACATCTCAGCTGCCCTTCGGGCATGGGCACGCTTTGAGGGGCCCCTTGCCTTCTGAGGGGAGCCTTTTGAGGGGGCGCGCCTTTTGTAGGGGGGTTCATCATTGGGCTGTGGGCTTTGGCCAGAGCTGCCTTGCAGCATGTCTGTCATGGCGGATGTTAGTCGCCTCTTTCTACCGTGCCTGCTCAGTTCCTGCATGTGTCAGCACATGGCTGAGAATAGACTCAGCTAGACAGCAGCTTGCATTCTGCATGCAAACCCACTGTACATGCCGTCCTCCAAGCATTTGCAGCACAATGTGTATCCGCTGCATATGTGCTGCAAAATTCAGAACCTTGGCATTGACACGAATGGCAGCAAAAACACAGCAATAAGCAGCTCTAGAAAGCAGTTGGCAGACTGCACAGCGGCACCAGGAAGCTGCCACACATGGCAAAAGGCAGGAAACAGAAAGGTGTACAAAATGCAGCAAGAGGAGATAAGGAACAAAAGCCAGACTGCAACACCTGACTTAGCAGTGGAGTGACAGAGCTGTCCAAGGAGTCCTGGACACTCCTCTTCAGCTTCAAGGGCTTTGGAAGCACCATCTTGCACCATCGAGGGTGAGCACTGCACCATGCCACTATACTTCTTCAGCATCACACAGTGTATACATGCCCTAGGTATGTCTTATCGTGTCCTATGCATCAGGTCTGCTGACAAGGCCAACAGGACAGCCAACAGGACAGCAGGGCTGGTGAAGTAGACATATCAGTCACACCATGGCATGAGCTGTGTCCTCACCTTGCCAACCAGTCAAGTGCTACCAGTCAAGTGTGGGTTACAGATTGCACAGGCTATCACGTGACAAAAGGGCACCCTGGAGATCTATTGCCTGTTATGACAGGTTCTGTCATGACATATGCAAGTTTACAGCCTTGAGTGGCATGCATTCTGATAACCAGTTGTTTGTGACATGCTGCAGTCAGCAGCAGCAACTAGAAAAACCTTCCAAGGAGTCATCACTATGTTGTTGAATTACTGATGATCACCTCATTTCTGGCAGCCAGTGCCAGGGCCGCTTATGCCGGCAGTCCTCTGAATGTTCTGAGCTCTCCCTGGATGACTCATCCAGATCCAGCTCAGCCCTGAGCTGCCTAAGAAGTTCCTGAGTTGGGTACATCCAGCTTCCTTCTCGGCCCTCCCTGTCCCTGCACATCCATCACACACTCACCCCCTGTGCTGCCTGCTGTGTTGCAGTTTGAAATGTCACCATTAGGACAGCAAAGTTGCTGTATTGGCAGAATTGGTTGCCAGGCTTTGCCTATCATGTGCATGAGTACAAACATAACAGCAAGAGTGCTGCTTACCCTAGCATATTGTGCTTGCAGACACACACTGCTCAGGTGACAGGGGGTGCTTGTGGAGAACAGACCTAAAGCACAAAACGCCATGACAGCAATGTACAGCTGCATGATCATGGTGACTCAGATTAGTAACATACATGATGACTGGCAATGAGTCATTCACAATAACGCACAATCTATGGCAACCTCACTAATGATGCAGACTTGGCTCTTGCGGTGAAGGCTGCCCAGCCAACCCATCACCCACCGGGACTACTGCCTGAGCAAGCAAGTCCTCAAACTAGTGACATACATGATGCCTGGCAGTGAGGCAAATCTCATGGCAACATGAAGTGCGTTGCTGAATTGGCTCTTACTGTGTAAGCTGCACAGCCAGGGCGTCCTCCACCGGGCCTGGTGCCTGATCAGGCAAGTCCTGAGCCGCATGCAGCACGTAGCTGTCCATGGCGATGCGGTCCTCAGGCACTGATGCACGGTGCCACAGCTTGGCCATCATCAACAAGTACCGCTTGCTGCACGCGCGGCTTGCAATGCTCCACAGCTCAACTGGATCCTCCACCTTCTGCACAAGCAAGCACAAAACGGTGACGGCGAGTGACAACAACCAGTGCCTGGTGTTTTGGTGGACTAGCAACAACATCTAGGCTGGCAAGCTATAGTGAGCACAAAAGTGATGGTGAGTGACAACAAGTGCCTGGTCGTTTGTGGACTGGCAACAGCATCTAGGCTGGCAAAGTATAGAATCTACCTGTCTTGCTGTATCAACACCACAAACAACACCAATGACAGATGCTGCTGGCACTGTAACAGATGCCAACAGCAAACAGCATGTATGTGTTGTTGACTGCCATGGCCTGGAGCACTCTGCAAATGAGCAACCGACAAGCACAGAGTTTACTTGATGACAGGCACAGACAAGTGTGACAACAATATGCTGCAAACAAAAGGCTATGATGCTCTTGAGCAACCTCTCACCATCTCTTCTGTGACAAAATCCCACAGCTTGCTGTCTTGGGAGTGGAAGGTCTCAGAGCGTCGTGTTTCAGGCCAGGTGTGGCTGTCATACATGCTGATCAGCTCACTGTGCTGCTGACCCGGTCCTGATGAGCTGCTCTTCTTGTTGTGGGGGTCTGTCATCTGATACGCTCTCTGACGTGAAGGCCGCAAGCAGTGAGCTGCACAGTTAACCAGTCTGATTCAGCACACATCAACACGCGTTGTTATTATGCTGACTGCCACGACAGAGTCTCATGCAGGGAGCTACTCAGGCCTGTACGTACCTGACCCTAGGAGATGGCGCGTATGTAATGAATGCCATTGCGTGAGCTGCACAGCACAGGTGCGCAAGTGGCTGAATGCATGGCAACATGCTGCATATTGGCGGCGCTGGTCTTGTCATGTGCCTTGCTTAGGACACTGTGGTTGTTTGCATCTCAACCGCACTGCAGTTGACTGTCTGACAAAACAATTGCTGCAAAAATCGGCAGTGGCACTGTGAATCCTTTGGCAACTTCTCAGATATGTGTCAGAGTATGATGTCAAGTGTAGCACTGGGTCACTCACCATTCTGCACATCCACGCCAGGAGGAGCATCTGTCAGCCGGCTTCTGCACAACCAGGTTGCTTTGTGGTCTCCGCAAGGGCCTTGTTTTGCCACCATGCAAGCTAAGCAGCGCTGGAATCGCACTGGCACCTTGTGGACTGTGTACAGGTGCCGGTCATGCAGCATCCATCTGAACTCCAGCTCACCTGCAATGATGCAGATGATTTTTGACATGCAGCAGGGCCACATACAAATGATGGCAAGAATGATGAAATGAGCTGACCATGCTGTGTGGTGCAGACTGGTGCTTGAGTGTTTGTTGCCACCTGAGGCTGTGTGTATACCTGCCCTCCTGTAAGCTGCTTTTTTTGTGGCTCTGCAATACACTCAATGCAAAATTCTGCATATAATGATATGACTCATGAGGCCTGTACAACTGTACATGCTTGCAGGCAAGGGGACTCACTGCAACCAACTGCCAGACGAGCTTGCAGGCACCCTTTATCGAGGCGAGTGAGAGTAGTGACAGCACAGTATATGGACGGCCAATCAATCTCTGTGCCAGCGTCCTGAAGAGCCAGGACCTCTAGAAACAATTCCGATGCCCTTGAGCGATGTAGCGGGTGCGTCGTTGACTTCTCCAAACGCTCCCACAACACCAACTTTTCCCGCGGCAACGATTCCATACCTTCAGCAACCTTGAGATGCTGCATCTTGACTAGTAATCCGAGAACCTCTGCAAAGCGGTCGAGTTCTGCAATGGAAAGGTCCGCTACTCGATAACATCACGAAGAGCGCTGCGGTTCAGGACGACGTGGCAATGCACGCTTACAATCAAGGCTGATCATTGGCCATGTGACTGGGTAAACTTTCGCTGCAAAGGACTAACCGTGTACTGTCCTACATGAGATGCGCATTGTTGCCCTTTGCACTTCCACCAGTACGCGAGTCACAAGCATATCAGGCCAGCAAATATCATCTGATTTCTTGCCGTCGGAGAGTACTATAGCCACCAGAAGGTACTCAAGACAAAAGGTCGTCGTCGGTTGCGAATATTCACCTGAGAGCTCTGCAGCAAAGGCTCTCTTACGCCCCGCAAAGCTGCCGCAAGGACCACCGCGAGCAAGCGCTGCAATGGAAGAGATCTTGGTCGCTGTAAAGCTGCTGTAAGCTGCAGTCTCTAACGTCCTCTGGGCGTCTACAAGCCACACGCCACTTGTAACATGTGTTTGCACCCAGGCTAAATTGACCAGAGGCTCGTGACTAAAACCCAGATTTCAGCTAGCCAACACCCATTACTCATACCATAAAGATGCCGATGCACTCATGGGGCTCACATGGGTCGCCTTCTGGCAATTATGTATTGTGGGGACGTGATCGCAGCTGACACACGTGCCGCGGCCACGAGGAAAGGCAGGCCTTTTCATTGTCGCGTCATGCTTCGTCGGCCAGGTTATGTCATGCACGTGCAGCATGTGACACCTGCGCTGGCCGATCTTATTGCGTAAATTGACAAAGAAATTGCTGCACAAGCCATTGTGTGCTACACTCAAAAGGGCTCCAAATTTGTGCATCTTCCCCGGTGCAGGCAGCTTTCCGATGTTCCCCAAAATGGGGTTTTGAAACGCTGTGAGCTTTTCAGCTGGCTAGCCAACCATGGTGCAGGCAACTTGCTTGTTTGAGTGTCAGTAAGCTCAGACATCAGCCACAAGAACTGCTTACAGCGTGTGCAGAGATCAACAAAACTGCGCTGTCAACTCTTGCTGGCCACATGTGCAGTTTTTGCACAGAAGTTTCTGGATTGTTGGGCTGGAAAAGCACTTGCTTGAAACTGCTGATATTGATGCACCCACACTCATGGGAGTCATAGTGCCACTGCTTCTATATGCTGATGACCACATCCTGATGTCTGAGAGCGCATCAGGACTTCAAAAGCAGCTGGATGCACTTGCAAGCTTCTGTGAACAGCGTCAACTTACAGTGAACCTCAGGTGGTGGTGTTTGAGGCTCAACGCAGCGATGTACCAGACTTTGTGCTTGATAATACACTTGTCGAAAGGGTGGACAACTACAAGTATTTGGGCTTTGTCTTTCACGCCACCAATGACATAAAGATTGGGACAGCTTTCTTGGTGGCAGCTGCCAGAAAGGCATTGTTTGCCATGCGGCGGAAGTGTCTACTTCTGGGGCTCAGGGATCCTGCTAAGCAGTGCAAGCTATTTGACACTTTGGTGTTACCAGTACTAAGCTATGCTGGTGAAGTCTGGGGGGTCAGCCCAACTGTCGGTGAAGCAGCAGAGGTATTGCACAGGGGATTTCTCAAACACTTGTTGGGTGTCAGGATATCTACAATGAACGAAATCGTTCTTGCAGAATTTGGACGGTTTCCACTGCAGATCCACTTTTGGCAGCAGATTTTGCGATACCACCATAGAACAGTAGCGTTCAGATAACACTCGTCAAGCTTGCAATGTTAAGTGGGTGTACGATCAGGCTATTACAGCAACAACAAACAAAAGTTGGCATTTTCATCTATAGATCTATCTAGCTAGGATGTTTTATTGAGCACTAAAACAGGACAGCAACAGCTTTTACGTTCTTTTTATTGTAGAAAAGGCAAAGCATTGGATTGCATTCAAGTTTTTCCAAGATAACAATCATGGCAGTCTTTTGTTGTATAGGACTTTGCAGCCTGAATACAAATATGCTGACTATCTTTCTGCTGTCAAGTGCTACGTGGTTGCCATGGTCTGCGTGTTGATACAGGGCGTTGGGAAAACAATGTCCACCTTGACAGAAAAAGACAGGTTGTGTCTAGTGTGCAAGTCATCACAGCATGTTGAAGATGAAGTTCGGAACACCATTTTATTTTTGATTGCCCTCTGTACAGTCATATTAGAGCCAGACATGCAAGTCTCTTTCAGCAAACTTTTTCTGTACCAGACTTTTTTGCTAGATGTGAACCAAATGCATGTGGTGGTTTCATTAGGAGCTGTTTTTCTCATAGGAGTAGTGCTTTGACTGAATGAATTTGCATGAACAGAACTCTGTCTGTTGGCCCCCAGTTGGTCCCCAGGACATTGAACTTAAAAACGTAAAACGTAAACACAGGGCAACACTACTGTATGTCAGAAGTTCCAGTGTTCCCGTTGGTAGCATCAAACATATGCCCAAAGCTAAAAGATACTGCACTCAGCGTAAACTGCGCAGCCTCATCCTAGCTCATTCCTCACATACACATACACACAGCACTCACTAACTCGGAGGCTTGACTTCCGGTGTCTGATCTTTTGGCGACAGCATGGCTAGCAGCTCCTTGTTCTCAAAGCTGTCGGCATCTAGGTAGTACACTTGACCATGCACCTGCAGTTACAACATCTGCAACAATTGATAACAAGTTGCGACGCTTGCAGCACTCTGGTCCAAAGTCTACCACTATTGGCTGCCTGCAGGGCAAAGACTGTAGCACGTCTCACCTGAAATGTAGATTGTGGTCTAAAGCTGTTGGGATACTCGATTTCACTTTCTGAAAACGTGCGTCTTTGATATTTTGCCAGGATCGACAAGGTCTCCACTTCAGTCAGACCTGTTTTGCTGTTGTGTATGAGCCTGTGAACATAGGGTGAAGTAAACCAGTGCATGAGCCCTGCAACATGTAGCTCACCTCAGTCTAGAGCTTTAGCATGGTACACAGTCTGCTAGAAGTGTAGTATGCTGTTTGGCAGGTCACCCTAATGCAGCAGGTTGTTTAGACATGCTAATTTGTGTAGGTGTCAATACAGCAGATGGCAGCAGGTGAATGTTGTAAGCATGTTTTGTCATAAGCGTGTGTCATCAGCCATATGGCATGCATTCCTTTTTTGCTGTAAATTTACTCAGCTTGATGTAAGGATTGGCCTCACCTGTTGTGAAGAATCCAAATCCACATAGCGTAAATGCTATGCTGGCTTTGGCACCAAATGAGCTTGCACTGCTCATATAGATGATGATTGGGGATGCAAGGAGAGTGCAGGCGCAACTGAATAGGCTCAGTTTCTGTATAGCAAACCTTAGTATCAACAACATGCAATGTGCGGCAGACAAGAGCGAAGCGCACATCTATCTGTCACCTTGAGCCTGCTAACTGTCAATGCTAGGGGTCCCTTGTACACAAAAACACTGTCTGGCGTTCTGACTGGATACTTGATTTTGTCTGCTTCCTCAGTATCTGTAGCAAACCCTCTGTGCTGATACCGTGGGCTGTGCATATGACTTCCAAAGAGATCGCCAAGCTGTCTTTGAGCTTCTCCTCCTCCTCCTCCTAAAATAACAGCCAGGTGAGTGACCTGTCAGCTTGCCTGCAGGCTGCACAAACTCTGACCTTGATGCGAGAAATGCTGTCTGCAATGTCGCCATGCTTGCGAGGAGTATTGCTGAGACTGGCTGGCAACACTCAGGTGAGTCAGGCTGACAAGTGTGCAGGGTAACTGCTGATGCAACCCGCACAGATGACTGCCATGGACTGAAGTTGAGAGGAGGTGCGTCATCAATGTTGGCGTGAGTTGCCTAAGTGATTTTGCAACTGCCATGGCGATGTGTCACGGAGAGGCCCACGTTTGCAAACGCTGAAACTGCAGAGTGACAGTCAAACCTGCAGGGCGTTTGCACTGCATTAGACAGCTGAATTTAGTCTCTGCTGCTCCAGCTCAAAGGTCAACGAAGACAGCTGTTGTTCACGGACAGATGCGGTTGGGAAGTGGCTTCAACATGCAGATCGCGCCAATGTTTTTTTGACTGTAGGGGTGCAGCGCCAGGAGGCACAGGAGGCTAACGCAGAAATCTTGCTTCAGCTCACAAGGTAACACCGGCAGGCTTTTCTTGTGCGGGTGTGTTCACTAATTTGTGCAAATCACAGAGCAGAACAGCAGTACCACAAAGCCGTTACGCTCGCCGCAATCATCCGGTTCATGCTTGCAGGGCTGCTTGCCATGAGGAGAAATGCCAAGGGCACCCGGGCACCGCTCGCTCCTTTGCACGACAACTCTCTGAAGGGTGATTCGCCCCGCAAGTTACTCAATGGCACAAAGATGGACGCCAAGCAGTCTGCGGCAAGAGTCACCAACAAGCCTGCAACAAAGTCAAGCACCAGCCAAGTCAAGCTTTCTGACAAGGCAGTTGCTAACCTGGCAAGAAGCACCTACCTGACTGGCAACAAGACAGCAAGAAAATCCTCTCCTGTCAAGCCACGCAAGAGTGTTCAGCTGGTGACAACTTCTGCAGCTCAGTCCCGATCTGAGACACTTGCAAGGATCAAGCAAGCTGTCAGGAAGCCTGGCAGGGAGACACAGCCAGCAGGCTTGGGCAGGCCTGCACGGCAACTTGCTGCTTCTGCAAGCGCAACGCGCCAAACAGAAGCAGACATGCAGGATGCTGCTCATGGCATTGCTGGAGCTCCTGCCGGTGCACAATCTACGGAGCCCCCAACAATATTGGATGATGCTGAGCCAGATGCACAGACACCTGCCAATGTGACTCAACGTCACTGGTGGCTTCCTGTCACACCACCATCCATCAGGGCTTTGCTAGGTCCTCTACAGACACCTGCTGCTGCAGCTGCTGCCAACAGGGACGAGCAGTACGTGCCAACACAGCAACAGGCAGTCTCAGATTCTACAGTGCAGGGAGCAGGCACTCCCCAGGATTTTTTTGATGTCTTTGATTTGGACGAGGTGACGCATATACTTGAACTGGTGTCACATATGCAGTGATAGTATGGTCAAGGGAGTTGAAGTGGTGTCATAGCTTGCCAAGGTCAAAAGCATTTGTGACATGTACCTATGTATTGCCAGGACTGTGTTGCTGTCACATGCATGACATTAACTTCACTATGCTGCCTGTCTCAATTCAGGATCATGATACATCCACACATGATGCCTGGCTTTGCTCTTGCACATTGCCTCGTTGATATGATTGCAAGCCTGGTTCCCTACCACATACTGTGCAGCACTACATGACCACATGGTCCTCCAAGCCCTACCCAATCTGATCAAATGGGCCTGCAGGTGAGTGGGCAGACTCCAGGGGGGGCAGCAACCTTTGTAGGGTACCGTGACAGGACCCCAGGTCTCATCCTAGACACCCCTGACCATGCTCCAAAGGACAATCACTCCCTGCACACCTGGCTCTCTGCAAGCCCCACCCTTGCCCCCATGCCTGGCCATGCAGGCCCCCGCTCTTCGTCCACTCACCAGCTTGCCTTAGCAGCAACCAAACAGAGGCAAGTCACACCTCAGACCGCGTCCATTTCCTCTAGTGTAGCGGCATCAGGCGCAGGCAGGGACAACCTGGCCACTCCAGCAGCAGCTGAGATTCTGAAGGGACTTAGGATCAAGACACCACAGCTGGGAACCAGCTCCACTGCTGCTTTGCTAAGATCGTCACCTTTCTTGGCTCAGCTGCTGCGCACTGCACCAGCACCTAGCCCTACCACCCCTCAGCTTGCCTCCCCTGCTGATCCAGCATCATCATCTGTGGTGGCTGCTGCTAGCCCAAGCAGTACACTCACAGTCTTGAGGGGGGAAGTTGTCACTGCCACCGACTTTGCCAGTCCTGAGTCAGTGGCGGTCACTAGCCCAGACCCTCTGCCTCCCAGAGCTGTGGCCACAGCTAGCATGGAGTCAGCAGGCAGCAACTCCCCCCTGGGCTCCAGCAAAGACCGCGACTCTGTCTCTGACTCTGAGTGCGTCACCCCTGTGCTGTCTGAGTCTGCTGCTGAGTCAGCCATCAGGCAGGCGCTTGTGCGTCTGGCTTCCAGTGAGAAGGTCATCAGGCTGATGTCACCAGTAGACTTGGACGCACCACATGGCAATGCCAACCCACATGCCACCTTCACCCCAGCTACTCTCAGCTTGCCTAAGTTCACTCTGGCTGCTTTAGACTCCCCAGAGGCGCCCACAGCTGCCCTCACACGGCAGTCCTCTGGGTCAGTCAACGGCCCTGAAGATGCTGCTTTAGTCTACAGTCCAGTCAGCAGCCCGTCTCAGGTGGTACCTATCCAGGCAGTGGTGAGTCAGCTGTTGAGCAGTCCCAAGCTGGCTATCACAGGCAGTGACACAGCGCAGGATGACAAGCTGCCATACCAGACGTTGCTGCAGCACCTCCTGGGCGCAGGCCAGGCTGTAGCAAACAACCCTGGCATTGTACCAACCTGCTCTGGGCCTGCTGGGGATGCCCCGGGGCCTGAGAGAACTTCTGCTCACAACCCTGCTTCTGCAGCAAGTGCTCCCCGTGTTGACAGCACTCCTGGTTTGTTCCGCCCTCGTGCTCCACCTCTGGTCCACCCAATTGTTCAAGCCACACCAGCCCGGCACAGGTGGGTTCCAACTCCTGCTCCTCAAGAAACACGTTACAGAAAGGTCATGGTGGCATTCACATGATAAGCAGCTGTGCTGTACGCGCTGCATTGCTGACATTTAAGGGACCACAGGAAGCCTTTTACTCCGTCGCAGATCTAAAATGGGTCAACAAAAGTGACCCATTTTAAATCCGCGACGGAGTAAATCCTACCATGATGCACTCCTGCATCATGCCCATCATCTGCAGCATGCAAAGTTGTTGCCATAGAGTCAGCAGCCCATGCTCTGTGTCTGTGGCACCCATCGCTCACTGGCGTGTGGGTACGTGTCTACAAGCCCAAGTGGACGCCTGCACATCTATCGTCGCTTGGGGCCCTGATTGTTGCTATACTACTCGGCAACATTGACAGTAATGTGATGTTTGCTAATTGCGTAGGTTGGCTCAGGCCACCTACAAGACCCCCAGCACAGAGGCCACCATGCTGGAAGACGGCACCCCTAGTGCAGTCTCCTTCTGTTTTGCCTCCCCAGTTGCAGACCACCCTAGTCCCCTTGCTACTTTCTTACACCAACTCAGTCATGCCACCTATGAGTCCGAGGGCTCAGCTGCCAAGTCAGCTCCTGCGACTCACGATGACGCTGAGGCTGACTTTTGCAGCCCTAGCCCACAGAAGGGCCCTACGCCTTTCCAGGACTTCATGAAGTACCTAACGCAGGCCACCTACCATTCACCTGGGGCAAAAGCAGACCAGCCAAAGACTGAGATCTGCAGTGGAGGGCAGAGCAATAGCGGCAAGAATGAGTCTGCTGCGATGCCTCTCAACTTGGCACAAGTTGACAAGGAAACACCTGCTGCCTCTCCTGGTCAGCTCCTGACACTCAGTTGAACTCGACCTGAAACTGCCTGTGAGGCTTCCCTGCACAGCTCTATTACAGTGGTTGTTCAAAGCTTGCAGCTGCTACTAAAGATGCCCTTGCAAGTACATGTGCACTTCTCCATGCTGACATCTTTTCAAGCTGATAGCACGACTTGCACTGCCAGAGCAGGCAGCCCTCCTTGCGACGTGGTGCTGATTTGTGCACGCAGTGAGGTTGTCAGAGGAGGGTATGGCAGCATGGCTGCAGCGTGCTCAGATGAGTCACGCCATCAGGACACCTGACCGCAATCAGCTTCAGGTCGGTGCATGCAACATGCAAGCAACTTTGATTTGAACTCACCGCTGGTAGGCATTCACAGTCATGCCAATCGCAGACCACCAGCCTGTTCAATGCTTGCTTGCTGTCTGGGTGTGCTGAAACGCCCCAAGCACAATGGTTCATGTTGTATTCTCACATTTGCAGGGTAAGAGCTGTCCTGAGATTCCATGCTGACCAATGCCAGAACACCCTCATGGTTCTTGTGTACACAGGCTGTTGATGCCGTGCTAGGACTACCCATGCTGTCATGTGTGTTGCTTGCCATCAGGTTGTTCCTTGGGTTGAGGCTTGAGCTTGCTATTGTGCAGGAAGTGTGGAGGCAGGCGGGGGAAGCCCAGCACCTGAGCCAACTGGCTGAGGTGATTCCCAATACTCCACAGTCTGAACCGTTGCCCATTTGTCAGTGAAGCAATCTTCTGTACTACTCAAACAAAACGTTACAGAAACGACAAACATGTCTGCCTTCAACAACGAAATGGTTTCTCATGACATATTGACCTTTTTGAGAGTTCAGCCCGGGCTTCACGCAGCACATTTTCCGGTGAGTTGAGTGCACTTGGCACACATGCATAAGGTTTCACAGTGTGTTGCTGTTGAGCAAGGCATGTGTGCTGCCCGACACCTACCCAGCTTTGAATAGGTCTCACATGTTACCAGCTGTTTGTCTGCACAGACAAACAGTCTGACACAGCATGCACATCCCCTTATCCTCTGGGTGCCTGAGTGTGGCCAAAAACTTAAGAAACAGCATTTTGTGCTGTTACTGAGGGCTGTGGTGATGTGCATAGGAGGCTAGCAATGTGAGTGAGGAGAATGCCGCATTGCGGCACCAGCTGGCTGACATTCAGACCTGCCTCGAGCGACTCACCCACTCCAATGAAGCCACTCTTCAGGACATCCAGGTCACTGCCACTCTACCTGCCTGTACCTGCCTCCCAAGTCAACAGATTTGCCAGTACTGCCATCTGCCTTACCAGTGACGAATGGGACATATAGCTGTCCTGGTTTCTACATGTCATTCATACAATTCCATCTGCATCATCATACCTGAACACCTGAAGCTGTTGGGCAGCTGGCAGATGTGTGTCAATGACACAGTATGCATGACGCATCACACTTAGACTGATTCCCCTGTTTGCCTCAGCAACCTTTTAGGGAGAAAAAGGGTTAGATGACATCTCCACTGTGCTTTCTGACCTTTACTCCGAGGCTGTGACGTGGCTTCAGGTGCAAAGGCAGGTTGCACTTGCAGAAGGGGAGAAGGCCAAGCGCACAGCTCAGCAGCTGCTGGCCCTTGCCCACCAGACCAGCAAAGTCACTGAAGCCTATGAGGTTAGTCACGCTGCAACCTGACAGCCGTGACATCATCCTGTGGGAATGCATGCCTGCTAGCAGATGACAAAGGCCCTCTGTGAACATGCAGGACCCAGATCCTGTTTCATGTTGCTGGCAATTCTGTTGTATTGGTGATCCTGTATTGCATTGATATTATGCAGGCTTGCAGCACCTGACGTGATTGAGTCACACATGTGCTCATGCAGAAGGCCAAACCTCGTCCACTTGCAAAGGTCATCAATGTGACGTACACACAATTTTCACTCACGAGGCAATTGCAACACCCCTTGTATCTCTGGCTCCAGATGGCATTTAGAATGCACATGCAGTCATCATATGTGAAACTGCTCATTGTTTGGCTACAGGCTGAGCGGCACGCACTGAGGAAGGATGTGACTCGCGCTCAGACTCAGCTGCTGGAGGCTCAGGCCAGCAGCCGAGCTGCTGTGGCTGCAGCTAACAGCAGCCACGAGGAGAAAGTTGCCATGGCAGAAACCCTTTCAGTGGCCAGGTTTGCCTCAAATTGTCCTGCTGCTATACTTACAAGGAGATTATTGTGTGGCAATGCAAGCACACGAATGTGCACTGAAACAGCATCTGACATCTTGCAATGTGCTTGATTGAAGGTTCGAGCGCAAGCATGAGGCAGACATTGATTGGCATGGTCACACCGTGCTGCACTGTGACACAGCTTTGCTCATTTGCTGCAGTGATGCCAGTCCGAGAATGACTGCTGGCTCATTCTGCATTGCCTGCTGCAGCCCCAGGCTGATCAGATGTTTTGTGCAGTTGGCCTAGGCTGCTCCACGCTGTATACCCATATTGGTGACTGCATGTGCAGGGGAAGGCTTTTGGCTGCTGAGGAAGCCATGCAGGCTCAGGCTGGAAAGCTGAGCACTGCCTTGGAGGAGAAGGCCAGCCTTGATGTACATCTGCAGCTAAGCCATCACGAACTGGCTGCTGCACAAGCTGCCGCTGCTGCAGCTGGCCAGATCCAGGATGGGGACCTGCACCTCCTCAAAGCTCAGCTCAAGGTATGCACATCTCAGCATCACTCAGCAACAGTGTGGTGTGACATCGCAGCTTTGGCATGCCAGCATATGCCTTGTCACTGTGAACCCACTGCAATTGCTTTTTGTCCAGCTGCTTGCAACATTGCAGATTCAGGGGCACAGTAATACTGGGTCTAGCATCTGTACATTGACACCTCAGCAACCCCATTAGCAGCCAAGTAAAGGCTGCATGACTGACACCTGAAGCAGCTGAAAAGGGGCACAAGCGCAAGTGATCATCTCTGGTAATCGTCGTGCTGGAAGACAATGTGTACATTACCATGTTGATGAGTGGGAGTATTGCTGGTATGCAGGAAGCGCATGAGGCTGTGTATGAGGTGCACCAGGACCAGCAGCAGATGCAAGCGCACCTCACTGCAGACCTGGCTCATCAGGAGCAGGTCAGCTGCTTGCTCAACCACCTGCATGACACATACAATGTCAATCTGTGTGAGACAGGCATCTGAAAGCCTTCTTAGTGCTTTTGGATGCTGTGAGTCATCAGAGTCAGTGACTGGCTGTGCGTCAAAGGTGCTGTGATGAGTCGGATCTGGCTGTGATGTATGCTCATCTATGTACAGGGTATATTAATGTCTGCAAGCAGAGACAGCATGGCTAGCAGGTCGGTGAAGCGTAAGCAAGTAAGTAAGCGTAAGGTGTAAGCCTTCCCATGCAGGAGAGTGCTGCCTTACGTGATGCCATAGCAGCGGCCCAGCAGCAGCTGCACGAAGCTGCTGCTGCAGCTGCCAGTCGTGTGCTGGCTGAGAAAGCACTCGAAGGGGAGCAGCAGGCCAGAAAGGCCCTGGAGCAGGCCCACTCCTTGGTCAGAGCCTTTCCTTATGGCAGATGCCCATCAATTTGCCTTTTGTCTGTGCCCAATGCCTTAGCTTTTGCCTGTGCCCAATGAAATGCTCACCCACCACAGCTGCTGATCTGCCGCCCTTTCACGAGCGCTCTTCTGCATGAGGAGGTGACACCAGGCATCTTGGTGTGATCATTCCTGCGTCTGCCCCATGCATCGTGTGCCTGGATCAGAATTCACACTGCTTGTTAAGCAGTATGGACTTTGCAGCTGCTTTAGATGCCACACTACACAGACCCACCTCGGGCAACATGGCCTGTCTTGTTTACTGATCGTGCTCATGGACTGCAGGCGGTTCAAGAGGCTCAGGCCAAGAAAGCGACCCAAGAACAGGAGAACGCGCTTCTGGCACAACAGCTGCAGGTCAGTGGCATAGCTTGTTTCACCTAATGGTTGGCAAGACATGCAGCCTGAAGCACCAGACGTGGACACCACACTTGCTTTCTGCCATGCGCACTGGACACCTGTCCTGGCAAAGAGCGATTTAACGCTGCTTTCTAGACAAACAGGACATAAATGTCTGCCAGCGAGGGGAAGGGCAGATCTGCACAGTCAGCTGTGCTGACTCTGTCTGGAGTGATGCAGGAAGCAACAGCAAAGCTGCGATTGGCTGAAGCCACAGAGCAGCCAGTTGCCCTCCAGATTGTCGTCATGGATGACTCTTCCAGCCGAGTTGCGGCCACTTTGACCCCTGCCAAGACCTGCTCATCCTCTCAGAGTCCTGCAGCAGCTGAGCTTGAGTCAGTCATTCAGCATGCTGCTCACCAGCTCAACAGGTCAGAGGTTCACATGCCATCATTGGATGATCAGACAGACAGCGTGTCTGTGTTGTGCACTCCCGGCAGTAAGGTTGGGCGGCAAGCAGGTGCATGTGCCACACCAGAAGCCAGAGCAGCAGCTGCTCATCTGCTCAGAGGCTTGGGCATGACTCAGTCTCTGAGCCTTGAGTTGGGCTTTGACCTTGAGCCTGAGTGGCCAGCTGGCCCCCCTCCCTCCCTAGCTGCCAGCCCCCTTGTGGCCTCTGCCCCAGCAGGGACCCCCATGGCACTGCCTGCTGAGCTGATCAGGACTCTCAACATGAGTGATCACACTGCTTGCTCTGAGTCTCACCTGGGAGTAGAATCTGAGCTGAGCTCAAGCTCACTACGGGAGGCTGACTTCGCCCAGGACAACCCTCGGGCCCCCCACCCGACCCCTTTTGCCAGCCAGGGCGGTCGTCCCTGCACGGCCTCAGCCTTCACCCTGGATGCTGAGGACATTGTCACTGCATTCAGCCTGGCTCATGAGCAGCTGAGATTAACACCAGCCACAGCAAGGAAGCAGGCACAATCTCTCTCCCAGGCTGTGTCCACCCCAGTGAGCTTCCTTCTGCCTCACTCACAGGAAGCTGCTGGCGCAGCTGCTGATGTTGATGAGGTCAGCCCAGTAGTCAAGACCACACGCCAGGTGTCCAGTGTACTTGCTGCAGTAGCTGAACTGGAAGCTGCTCAAGGAGTGAGTGGCAAGCGTAAGGTGACTCGGCCCTTCACTGTTGGCTCCAGCAGGTTTCTCCCGCCAAGCAGCATGGACACAACTCCTGCCAATAGGACCAGTGTTGGCGCCAACAGCTTTTTCCCACCAAGCAGTGTGGACAGGACCCCCGCCAACAGGGTCAGCACTCAGTTCTTCCAACCTCCCGGCGCAGCTGCAGTGGCATCAGCCAAGAGCCAGGCCACAGCTGCAGCTGCTCTGTCAAGCGTTGGTAACCCCCTCTTTAGTCAGTCCAACATGGCAAACCCATTGTTTAGCCCCACAGCATCATCTCCAGACCCCATGCTGACCCCCTTCTACACCCCAGCTAGCATGAGCAGCATCAGGACTGGCCTTCAGACTCCCGCCAGCAAGATTGCATTTGGCGGCAAGGAGGATCTGGCGGGACATTTGAGCAGGAGTCCCGCAGGGCTTGCCACGCCTGGCTCAGGTGTGGTGATGGGAGATTGGCGTAGTGTGACAGACCGCCTGCAGGCGCTGCGGGCACAGCTGCAGAGCGCTCAGAAGAAGCTGAAGGCTACCTCTCAGGTCAGCGTTTGCAGCTTCATATGTCTTGATACTTCCACACAGCCTGAGAGTGGAGTGCTGAATAAGAGGCGGTATTGTGTAGCTGACAAATAGCTTGTCCTTTGACATCTGCTCTGGGGTGTGTGTGCGTGCGTGTGTGTGTGTGTGTGTGTGTGTGTGTGTGTGTGTGTGTGTGTGGGTGGTGAGTCTGCGTGTGAGGTGATGCAGCCAGACTATGGTGTGGGGTGCGCATGAGCAGCTGCAACGTGCACGCTGTCATTCTTCACCATCACAATGTTGCTTGCCTGCAGGAGAAGCAGAAGAGGAGTGCACCGGCCTTCAGCAGCACCCCCCTGGCAGATGTCACCCCCAGGCACAACCAGACAGCAACCCCCCTCGCCCTGTCAAAGCAGTATGACAGGGCAATTTCAGCAAGTGTCTTGCTCACTCCAGCAGCACTTGATGGTCAGGAGAATGTAGAGGAGCAGTGCCTGTCTGCCAACCGCTGGCTCAGGGGGCTGGCTGAGGAATGTGTCGACAACTTGTACACTCCTGCCAAGCCACAAGCCACCGATGATGTTGAGGATGAGCCTCAGGTACTGCAATCAGCTTCTTGATTCAGGACTCTTTGACCATGCTCATCAGGCCTTGAGCCTGCTTCTTATTGACGAGTCTTCTTACTGATGACTCTTCTTGCCTGTACAGCAGCTGTGGGTGACAGTCATGATAGGGCCATGCTCCTGCATCTATGAGCATCGCTGGCTTGACAAAACTCATTGCTCATCACAGCTTTGCCCGAGGCACATGGCTTTATGCTGCCTGAATGCTTGAAAGAACCCAATTTGCCATGTCATATGGTTGTGCAACGCATGCATCAATGCCAAGTGTGCACCAGCTTCAAAACAGTGCAGCGTGAGTGTTAGCCTGCTTCCAGAGTGACAGAGAGCCGTCATTGTGGCTGTAGAGTGGAGGCCCACAGGCTGTGACTGATGGTGCAGCAGCAGATAGGGATGAGGACAGGGCTTATGTACATACGCGTGAGCTTGTTTCCCACCCCATCATTCCCACCTCCCCATCCACTTGGGATGGATCTTCTGTGATGTCATCTCCAGCATTGTCAGTACAGAGTCCATACCCTCAGTCTGCTCCAGCTCACATGAGTTCTAGCAGCAGGCTTCTTGTACACTGCAACCGCACCCTGTGATGCATGGGAGTCTGGCCTATATTTACTTTCAACACTCAATGCCAGTCTGGTGACTGACATGTCACACATGTGACATACAATCAAGCCATTCCATTGACTTCTGTAGAACCTTTTAGTATTTGCTGGAACTGTTTTGTATGCATTACTCCCCGGTGACACATGACATTTCAGAGCGGCATGTAAGCTCCCAACGAGTCTGGCGATATTCCAGTATGGATGGAGCAGATCTTGACTATGGCACTACCATTGTATGACGTAGTCTGGGAACACGCCCCTTGAGATCATGCACCTTACATGCTGGACTTGTGCTCGATGGCTTAAGCTTAAAGTTGACGTGCAAGCCTTGAAGCAAGTTCACACAGGTGTGAATACACATCAAGGTACGCAAAGGAGCTGCAGTCAATGCTTGTCAGGAAAGCCTCTGATCTGTTGTGTTGTCTGCCATACTTAAATACTGCAATGCAGATGTGTTGTGGGACACCCCTAATTGCAGCAATGCCATGTACCTTAATGCAGCCACGGCATCATGCTGATGCTTCGTCCTGAGACAGCATTGCTGCCTTAAGCTTGTGAGCTGATAAGAAGGCTTTTCAGCTAATAAGTAGCAACACATAAAGAAGCTTGGTATGCCACATACTGGAGCTTTCAGAAATCATCACGTTTTGAAAACAGCAGCAGCTTGTAGAGTAACAAGCAGAAAACACTCTATGTATTAATCTACGTCAGCAAGAACTCTGTTGGGACAGCATGTCTAGTCAAGAGCAGCAGATCCAGTTATCACTTTCTGCCAGACTTTGATTTTCTGGTATTGACTGGCTGTGTTGGCTGTCTGTTGAACGCGTTCTGCTGTCCAAAGCCACCGCCGCCAAAGGGCTGACCAAAGGCAGCAGCTGACTGTGCTGTGCCTCCAAAGGGGCTGGCAGGCTGCTGAGCACCAAAGGCTGGGGTAGCACCTGGGGCGGCACCAAACAAACCCCCTGCTGCTGGCGCTGACTGAGGGCTGCCAAACACACTCCCTGCACCGTGATATGAAATTTCAACATGTTATTTGCAACTTGCTGCAACTGGCAACATAGCTATTGCATGCACAGATTGACAAGTATCACAAGATGTACTGATGAAAGCCAGATCTGGAAGCCGCACATGCACATGCACAGCTATGGCGAGTCTAGCAGCAGAACAGTGATCAGCAAGAGACTTTGGACTGCACTCCTGTATTGGTTCAAACCAAGGGCCATTGGCTTAGTGCTGACCTGCGGAGGCAGCAGACTGAGGAGTGCCGAACAGGCCTCCACTTGCAGGTTGGCTAGCGCCAAACAAGGTGCCAGTAGCAGGAGCAGACTGAGCAGGAGCGCCAAAGAGACTGCTGCCACCAGCCGACTGCCCAAAAGCAGCAGCTGAACTGAACAGCCCACCTGCATGAGTTGCGTGAGTGTATGTCGAGTGCTGCATGAATTTCAGCTAGTCAAGATGAGATGTGTCCTAGGATGACATCTGGGGAATGTGCAGAGCCCTCAATTGAATGCCGAAACGTCATGTACATGACCAGGTCTCTGATGTGCACTGAGGGAAAGAATTGGCAGAGCTGTGACGCCGCACTAAGATGCAATGAGCAGACCGACCACAATGCAGCAGGGTGATGAGAAAGCCCAAGCAAAGTGACAGGGGATCAGCATCTCTTGACACCTTTAGCACAAAGGCAGCAAAGACAGCTTTCACAAGGCAAAGGAGTAGTAGCACTGTGCATCCACCGTGCCACCAGCAGCAGCAACAGCAGCAGCAGCAACTGCAGTGACCGCAGCAGCAGCAGCAGTGCAATGCATCAGCAGCAGCAGTGTAACAATACCTGTGCCAGGTCCAGAAGTGGGCGCTGGTGTGCTGCCAAAGGTGAGTTGAGGAGCTGAAGATGGAGCAGCAGGGGCTTGAGGTTGAGATGCAGCCTGGCTGCTGTGCAACAAGACTGCCTGTGCTCTCGCCCTTTCTGCTTTCCTCTGCTGCAGCTCACGCTGATCTGCCTCTTCAAAGGGATTTGAGTAATCGCCTCCCTGCAGACAAGCAGGTCAACTGGGTCATCTGCAGAGTTTCCTTGGCAACACTGACTACTGACATATGGAACAAATCAGCTCTTCCAGATGAAAGGGCCAGTCAGAAAGTTGCCAGTGCTGTAACTCAACCCAGCAATTGCCGGCAAGATTAGGTTGAACACATGCACAGCAGGCAAGGGACATGGCTGTGACTGCAGAACTGTCTGCATTCCTGGGAGACAGTTGAAGCTTTCTGCTTACCAAGCAGCGTCCAGACATGATGTCAAGCTAGCAGATTGCAGAGAGCAGATGGTATTAGCCCAGGGACAGCAAGCACCGTGGGCAAAAGCTAGGTCTGGTGCATGCAAGGGTACAAACACACGCACCCACCTGTTTTCTCTTGTCCAGAAAAGCTTGCCTAGCGTCTGCTACACCTTCATGCAGCTTATCCAGGTTAGCAGTTACAGCCATGAGGTAACGATAGAGGTTTTGCAGGATGATCTTCAGGGGTGGCTCATTCCCCTCTTGTGAGCGCAAGGCAGGGTGCAGCCCCTCCTCAGGCTGTACTACCCTTTCAAGGCTCTGCACTAGCTGCTCATACTGCTGCAGCATGTCCTGCAGTCGTATGATTGGGTTAAAAGGCAAGCACACAAAGCCAAGACTGTTTTTCAGTGTGAATGAGCTATTCACAAATTCAGCTATATGCTGTTTGAGACTTGATGTTGTACGTATGTACAAGGCCGGCTCATGCTGAAGCAAATTGGCACGTGCTGCAACAGGATGTGTAAGTGTTGACTTAAGCCAAGAGATGCCCTTTGGCAGCAAACACAAGTGAAGAGCAAATATCCACACGCAGCTTTCTAGGCTCTGCAATGAGGCAGGAGATATCAGCAAGCAGGACTCATACCTGAAATTGCTGGACTGCGGTTCTGAGGTAATTGGAGGGCAGGGTTATGGGCAACCTCAAGAGTCTGTCCCGCTCAGCTGGGTCTATTGGCTGCCCATGCTGCATTTTCTGCATGCATACCACACCTGTTGCAAGACAGCAGCAGCATTACTTCCAGGCATGACTCAACAGGCATGACTCAACAGGCATGACTCAACAGGCATGACTCAACAGGCATGACTCAACAGACATGACAAATGTCATGGACCGTCACAATTGACAGGCATTCACATGGGTCCAGCAATCAATGAGTCTGCATGTCATGCAGAGTGTGTGTAGTACGAAGCGCAAAGCTGGGTATTGCATTGAATGTAGAGAGACATGCACTCATCGATGCACAAACTGCATTAGAGCAGTACACATCAGTGCTGGAGAGAAGTTCTGTTTTTACCTTGGATAGCTGTCTCCAAGTTTCTGCTCGCTGAGCAGTCATGACAGCAACTTCGGTATGATGTAGCAGCTGCATGACACGCTGCGGCACACAAGACAGCACGTCACTTATTTGTTGAAACATCAGGAACAGCAAAGCAAGTACAACAAGTCAACACCTCAGTGGGTGACACAGTTTGGCTGAACGATATGATAAGGTATGCACTTCCTGCTGCAGACTGGAGCATACAGTAGGGACAACAACATGCATCAGCAAGCCAATAGCAAGGATAACAAGAACAGGCCCTGCAATGTTGCTACAAGTGTTGGTATTTGGTGAAAGAGCATACAAGCAAAGTACCTCTCTGAAGCTGTCTATGCTGTCTGAGTCAGATTTCACAACATTTGCAAGTACAGATAGCATTTGTGCCAGGCTGTGATGCTCTGCCTCCATGTCCTGCCAACAACAACGTCCGGTCAGCAATCTGCTTGCCGATTGTGACCCTCAGTTATGAGAGAGCTTGCAAGTCAAAGTGGCAAATTGGTACAGCACTCCAACAGCAGCAATCGTGTAGTTGACACTGAGATCACGCCTGTCGCCTTACCTCCTTGGCTTCCTGGCTTTCTTGCAGTCTTTGGCATGAATCAAGTTGCTGCTTCTGATGCCTATACTCCATGATTTGCTTCCTGTATACGACCAGGGATAGTCAGCTTTGTTGAACAGGAGCAGCTTAGTATGATTATATGTTGGCAAGATGGGCCCAAACAGGTTTTGCCAGACTATCAAACTTACTCTAGGCCCAGAAGCACCTGCTTTGATGGATCATTGATGTCATCCCACTGTGTGCTGTCACTGATAGGCTGACCATTCTTTGTAGACAGCTGATACTGCTGCTGCTGCTGCTGTTGTTGTTGTTGTTGCTGCTGCTGTGGTTGCTGTGCAAATGGGGCCAGCTGGCCAAAAGAAGGCGCAGAAGCACCAAATGCTGGAACAGAGGCACCAAAGGCAGGTGCAGAGGCACCAAATGTGGGTGTGCTGACAGTTGCAAAGTTGAATGCGCCAGATTGCCCTCCAAAGGCTGGCGTGCTAGCTGCAGCAAAGCTGAATGCACCACTCGAAGCACCAAATGGGGCACTGGATTGTGCAAAGACTGGTGTACTAGCTGCTCCAAAAGCTGGTGTGCTGCTTTGACCAAAGCCCCCAGAGCTGGCACCAAACGCTGAGCCAGATGGGGTGCCAAAACTGAACGCCATTTTGCTGACCTAGGTGAAACTACTTTTTGGGTTGATCACGGGACCAGTCATATGCTGTCAATTCAATATTGCAATCCAACAGCAGACTCTAAGCTTGCGAGAAAGACAAGACGAGCTGCTTGAGGTGGTGACGTTCAGCTCGGATGCCGAGTTGCAACAGTTACTGTAGTTTCACATGGCCATCAGGGAAGGGGGGTCATCGCAGTAACAGCGTCCAGAAATGCAATTTCACATGAGCCTTTGGTAATTGCCATCCAGCTGTGCAAGTCTCGCGAAGGCTATATGTCACCACATGAAAGTTGCAACTGGCAATGCCATACGGCACGACAGTCAGAGGGCGGTTGCCAACAGGGGGCTGCCCTGCATTCACTTTTGAATGCGGTGGCTAGCTTCGTAAATCCCGAGAATTGATGGGGACCAGCGTAATGTGACATGACAGCAGGGATCTCGTGTCCGCTCCCACACACGCTGACATTGGAAGCTGTTTCGCTATCGTGTCGGCTATCTGAATTGAGGACCTCCCGCAAAAATGGCAGTCACCGTTGGAGACATCTGCAAGATCATCCTGGCTGTCATTCTCCCGCCTTTGGGTGTGTTCGCGGAAAAGGAACGTTGCGACAAGGATGTGCTTATCAACATCCTGCTAACTGTCCTTGGATACATTCCAGGTAGGTGTCAGCAAACAGGCATTCGTGACATCTACCAACAGTCATTGCTCAACACTTCATTTTGTCTCTGGATTGCTCAGCGACCGGTCTAGACCCCGAGCTTTCAAATTTTGTGCAGGAATTATTCACGCTCTGTACATCATTTTGAAGTACTGAGGGCGTCGCGCTCCAGAGGTACTACATTAAGATGATAGACAGATGACTGCTCAGGAGCTTGTGACATAGAGACGATCTGTCTCTGTTGAAACACTGACTGACATGAACTCAAAACACCTGACTACGCTTTAGATAGGCATGGCGGAAGTGATAAGTGTAATCAAGTTTAGAGGTGCCTGTTGCAAAATTCCAGCTTGACGGGTGTTCTGTCTGAAATGGAGTCGTGTTTTGATGTGGTGATGCGTGTTGTAAAGAACTCTCATGGAACCCATTGCTGCATTGTTGTCTCATCAGGTAAAGATTGATGATGTCTCACCTGGGACTGCAGAATTACGCCAGCCCAATAGCTATTACCAGCAGATCTTGCAACATTGTGAGTGCCAGCCACGCCCCCTCGTGGCCACAAGGCTCATGAGGTTGCCGTTCTTGCTGTTGACGTCAGTGATATCATTGTGATGTCATCACATGCCTTAAGCTTGTATGCAGTCCCAATGTCACTGCTGTGTTGACTGGTGTCCACAAGTAAACCTAAGACGAATGTGCTGGGTTCGACATGATTGGCAAGTAGGAAGACTTTTGACCTACTTTTGAGCACCCTTGGTGGCTGCAAGAGGCTAGGCACGGTCAATGCTGCCTGCTCTTCATGGGCTGACAGTTGCTACCAATCATTGTATCGAGCTTACATCAAGTTGCTTCAACTGCAACATTGCTTGCCATGCCCAACGAGATGTGTTTTACTGCAACATTGCCAGACATTCTTCAACATGCCTTGCTCAAGGTACGAGAGTCAAAGACAGGTAGGACATCTGCTACACTGGATGACAGTTGCAGCGCTGAAACCGTCTGCACAGCATATGTTGACTGTTGTAGACTAAATTACTACCAGACAGCAGACGCAATACAGCAGTTGACAATTGTCAATGTTAGCGCTTTACAGCATGAACACAAGATCGTTATTCTTGCAGCCATCACCATGGTACTGGGCACCCCATGAGCAAGTGGCGCCAAGGTAGTAAAACTGGTACCCTGGCCATATCAGGTTACGGAGAATGGTCTTTCCTTGGAATGCATCATATTGCAAGGCCCATGTACCTTGAACATCCTTTGCCAGTGATGCACCGTCTGGACCATCCTGCAATGTAGCATGAGTGCTTTTTTCCAAATGATGCCTCCTCACATCATGCAGCATGTGAGAAACACTGAAGCTGAATGTGCCAGCTGCACCACAATTCTGATTCAGCGCTTATAGGTTTGCTGTTGTTGTCCTGTGGGATTATTCTCAGCACAGCGCATGGACTGCTTACCATGCCATGTACATAGGACTCAAGCTTGTCGGGATATGCTATCCCTGAGAAGTTTTCATGTTTGACCACCTTGCCAGAGGCGTCCATTCTGACACTGCCCTTTGGAACTACACTCGCGTCTGCACTGATAGCATCAACAATGTAACGCAACCTCTGAAGCTCACTGATTTGGATGCCTGGAGCCGCTCCATCATCTCCAGCAGCAGCTTCCTGCAAGCAAGTCAAGCTCCAAGCTCTTTAATCCGTCTGTCACTGACACAACTCCTTTTTATAAAGTGTGAGTCATAGCCTGCAGTTGCAAGAATGCACACTTAGAACATCAGATGCATTTGTTGTATCAGAGGGCACATCACTGACACCCGTGCTGATGAGTCCAATTTTTGCCCATCGCCAACTGTAAGTATGCAAGGATGGTGTGCAAGTCAGCATAGCAAGTCGCACCTCTCCCTCAGCAGCAGGTGGTGCACCTGGTTCCTGAATTGTGTATGATTTGGCAGGCTCACCACTGAGCATGCCAGTGATTGTTGCAGCTTTGCTTACTACTTCATCTGACAGAGCCTCCAGGTCAATCCACTTGACGCCGTCCTGGCTGAAACTGTATTTGAGTGCTGTACGGGGCAGCTGACCTGGCGGCAGCTTACCAGCACCCTGGGCAATGAGATAGTCCTGCGTATTCAGCAACTTTGTGAGCAGACATCAGCTGAAGTGTGCAGCTTGTCTCTGGCACGCAAGAGAGGTTTGCTAGTGGTGGTCTCAGCATAAACAGAAAACGAATCAGCAGCACGACGGCTACCGGTACCTTGCCATTTCTAGCGGTCACTTTGCCCCAACATTTCAGAGACCTGAGCCCTGCCTTCGCTTGCTTCAGAGGAAGAGAGTGAGCAAGAACTGCCTGTACACGCGACAGCTTCAGAAGGGGGCAAATGCCTTGGTCCTGTCTGCCGCGTGGCAAGAATCACAGCTATGCCCGCACAAAACTGATGTTCTTGCTTTATTGCTAGGAGCTATACCTTTTGCTCCAGCGGAAGGACCACCCCACAGGACCCCAAAGCCTCCAGCGTCAAAGTGAGATTGTGAAATTGCACCATCTTTGGCCTGCGCTGCAGATGCTTCTTGGCGGATACGGCGTCAGCAGGTCGCAGGCACAATGCAAGGATGCTAGCTAAGGTTCCTGAAAGAAGAAGAGGAACCTGCAAACTTCAGCCGTGCCTGAATCCCAGCCCTGACGAGAACGCTGTGGGCTCACATAGAATTGTCAATGCTGAAAGCGGATCAGCAGACATGCCTGATCGACGTCCATTATTCTTGTTGATGGCGCCGATCACGGCTTCGCTTTAAGTGGTCCAATTGTCGCGGTCTACCACAGTCTGACGAACGCTTACGGGTTGAATTGATGACACGGTGTCACAAAAGCTTTCAGTCAAGCAGTCTCGCATCAACTCAACAGCACTGTGGTCGACTTCTGAAAACGCAGCTACCAGCGTCCTTCTGTCAACGTAGGCTGCCTCACCGTTGTGAGCTGTCGGTACAAGCCTTCGCCAAAAGTGCCAAACGAGTCAAATACTCTCAACCTGGTGGTCAAACACGCGGCGAACCTTTGTTCATACAAGTCGAGCCGGACGGCTCTGATGCTTGGCGCTTGGACGTTGTCATAGAAGGTTTGAAGGCCGGCAACGTGAGTTTGGTTTCTCGCAACCTGTAACGCCAGCCATCATAGTCAGTTTTTGCCTCATGGGCTTTTCATGGAGCTGAGGTCACCCGCGCAAGCATCGTAAGTTGTGTGTACGGGGGTGCAGGTTGGGATTCTGCCCACTGATACATACCCAGCACTTGTGTGTGACATTGACAACCGTAAAGCAGTTGAAAAGCTATACACAATCAAAGGGCTCTCTCCCAAGAAGCAGCTCAGCATCTTGTGCAGACACCTCCAGGACATCAGCACATACACAATGGGGTTCCCAGCCAGTAATAGACCTGGGCAGATAGACAGCTTCAGGGTTGCACGTCAAGTTCTACCAGGCCCGGTACAGCCAACCAATATCGTGTCGTTTCATGACATGTGGGCTGCAAATGCTTGATGTTGAATGCAAATCAGTGTTTTTGTACTCTGTTTGCTCCTGCTGCATGTCACTTAGCCTTGGGCGACATGTGCTGGCCGCTCCAGCTCGGTCATATGCAAGACTGCAGTGCATATGTATTGAACTTACCCGTTTCTTGTCCTCAAAAAGTGTATTGAGTATCATGTACATATGCAGTACACATTCATCTTGACAGCCAGCAAGCAGCTGCCGAAGCAATGCACTGATTATCAATCTGGCAAATCCAAGCAACGAAAGAGTGTCGGAGTGCGCATACCAGATGATGCTGTGCTTCAGGTGTTGGCACTGCTATGCCAAATCTACTTGCTTGTTCTGTTGTCTTTGATATGTTTGACTGTAATTTCATGCATTGGCACGTGCAGTTGCAGGCGTCATTGACGCTCCTTTCCAGCACAACTGGTGCACAAGACTGTTGCATGCCGATACCTTAGCAAGACTAAGCAGTATACATGACAGGACAGAAAGCACCACCTTGTCACTGTTGATGGTCAGAGTCACAGCAATGTTGTGTTGACTCATGGTGACGCTGCCCCCTCAGGCGGTCCTGAGCCAACTGGATCGGCCGCTGCTCTGTACCAGCGCTCATGTAGAGGAGCTGGAGCAGCTTGAGATACCAGAAGCTGCCATGTTTGTGGACCAGTATGCAGGCCAAGGCCTTGACTTTATAGTTGACACTGGCCAGCGTGTAAGTCATGCAATGCTGACTGTCATGTATGCGCACTACTCGTAATGCACTGCCTGGTGGTGCAAGGCTGGCAGCACTTGGTTGTTTCTATTGGGATAGACATCAAGGGCAAGCAGGCAGACAAATGATGCTGCAGGTTGCAGAGGGGTCCACAGTGATTGACATGACAGGTCCCGAGCCGTTACTTGTGCGATTGGGCAAGGGGGATCCTTCCTTGTTTGTAGAGGAGGAGCCTGCTTATGCTTGATGCTTTTCTTGAGCGGGAGGCTTCAGGGTGCGCATTCTCCACCCTATTACATGGCAGCAGTCAGAGACGGTTGCTGCTGGCAGGTGAACGGCTGCAGAAAGGGTGACATTCTAGCGGCTGCACATCATGCAGATGATCTATGCTGCAACAGGCCATCAATCAAAGCAGAGTCCTTTATAATCGCATGAACGTTTGCGGGAAATTTTAGCTTTCAACCTGAAGTGTGCAGTGTAAAGCCGGGGTAAGACGGCTACCTGAGTACCAGTACCATGTGCTCGTCTTGCTTGCGTGTATGACCACATCTTGGGGTAGCTTAAGACACAGTTATTGACCTCGAGCTCATGGCAGCTGACCACTTATTGTGATAGTGCTGTATTCATTCATGGCACATCTGAGGATTGCATCTTAAATGCAGCTTTCGTATTTTGATTACATACGGCCAATGCAGACGCTGTTACTTTGCATTATATTGTTGTGTGCATACACTTGCTCAGCTGCATTGATGACATACTGTGAATGAATTCCCGTTTGTGGAATGACACTGATCATCACAATACTGCACTATATGTATCTCATCCTGTGTCATGTGGCGCGTCTTACAGACCCGTGCAAGAATGGTGTGTACCAACGCAACTTGTACATGCAGCGTGAGCTTTCAAGAAATTCCAATCACCTTCTGACTGGAATGACTGTGATCAGGAGAACGACCTGATGACCATCATCAATGACGCATTGCGTGATCAGGAATCTTTGCTATCACCAAGTTGCAAAACCAGTTACATCTTACAACACATTGCGCGACATCTATGAAAGGCTGTCTCACATTCCTTGCAGGGTTGCAGCTGCACAAGCTTCACACAGCATGTCAAACGGTCTTGCATGAGAGGTATATTACAATGCTCTTACAAGAGAGAATGCTTTTGCATGTACATCTGCAACTCAGCCCTGAGTCTCAACACGAACGAATAGAGCACGGGAATGGAGGTCTGATGAGAGGTTGACTGCAAAAGCTTTTGGTTTATGATCGCGGACACCTGCAGTGCCTGTTTCTTGCCGCTTCATGGCTGATCTGATTGCGAGCGCAGAGGACTTGCGCAAATTCAACAGGTACTGTTTTTGTTGCAAACTCGACCTGAGTGTGATCAGATGTTTGCACGCCGTGTTCCTGCGGATGCTGGAGGTGGCATTACTGTATGTACTGTGTTGACATCATAATCTAGCCATATGTCATATGATGTTGCTGACCATCATGCATTTAAACTACAGTCTTGCTAAGAAGGAAAGGAGGTTTACACCTGCACTGAGGGGCGTGCTGGCAGAAGCAGCAACCACTGGCATCATCAGGTACGATCTCTGCATTCTACAAATAGCATTTCCTTAACCAACCAAAGGGTACACTACACTCTGATGGCTTGCCTTTTCCCATTTTGAGTTGGCTCGCCTCCAGGTACAACTGGCTACTTTTGAAGCCGTTGGTGGCGCATGTGCTGAGCTCTGTACTTCAAGATTTTGATGCAGAGAGGAAAGTTGAGGTAGGCCGCAATGAAATGCATGGTCAGCAAGCTTGCCACAGCTGAGGGTCTTATACATGCTTTGCCCTGCAGATTGGCCCACCTTTACCATTGGCCAATGACAACTCCATCCAGGACTTGCAAAAGAGGCTACTCGAATACCTAGACTTCTTTACAGAAGCACCTTTCACTTTCCAGAGACTGTGTGAGCTGCTAGTTGAACCACACAAGCAGTATACACACTTGCATAAAGTGGTGAGTCCTTGCTTCCCTCTTTCTGATCACTGAAGGAAAGATTCAGCACAACAATACTTTGCATAGTGACTCAAGCAGTGCATGGCAATTGACTTGCTAGGCAGCATTGAGGCAAGTACGTATGCTGCTCAGGCCCTTGCATTTGAGAGGCTTCTGCTGGTGGTCAAGACCCAACCTATCACATCCAATCCGCCTCCCCGTCCTCGCATAAGCGACCTCAGACCAGTCAATGAAAACATTACAGTCACACACCGAGACCGGCCATCAGATGCCCATCAGCGGGTGCCTTTGGAACCACTGTTCCACATTGACACTGAAGCGCAGCCAGCAGCACAGCCAATGAGCATAGATGAGGCCTCAGAAATGCGTGGCATAGAAGAAAAGGCACAGACATATGCAGCCAATGGCAGTAGCCATGCTGCTGAACACAATCCTGCTGCACAGTCAGATTTTTTGCATGATGCACAAGCAGGTTTGGTGAAGTCTGAGGTCAGCAGCAGTGTGAAGACTGAAGATGCAGGGCAGGTAGTTCCTACAGGACATAGCCTGTGCCTCGTCGTGCCCCCTTCCTGTGAACACAAGGCAGCACCTCTGCATGTGCATACTTCTTGGATGGTGGACATAGGACGCTTCACGGAAGCTGCAATCCTGCTTTTGTTGTGTGTGCCTGCTACTTCATCGCCATAGGGGCATATGTTATCGTGGCATGTCCCTTGCCTGGGCTTTCTGCTGGGGCAACAACTCTTCTGCAAGTACCTGAGATGGCACTGTTTTAGAGCAGACTGCTTGGTTGCAATCTGCAGGCCGATACAGTTCTTGGGCAAAGCAAAGCTGGATTGCTCAACCGCGTGCACGCCTTAGAGGAGGCAAACGTGCCAGCCAACGGCGCAGAAGTTATGAAGGTTGATGCAAGTTAGGTGTCTTGCATTGCTTCAGCAGCAATGTCAATTTACAGTGCTGACAAGGTTCTATGTTCAGCATTGCTAGGCAACTAGCAGAAGAGCCATCTCGCTCTGACGTGCCATCCCTGCAAGGCATGCTGCAATCTGGACATTGGCGCTTGTCATCCTGCAATGCATGGTCTGCAAAGTGTCGTGTGACTTGCGAGGCAAATAGCTGTAAGTCCTGCCTGTTTGTATGGCATAGGTTGTGATTGAAGTGATCCTTAATCATTGTATCTGTTTTCTCCTTATCGAAGCCACCAACTGCTTACCTCTTGTTGCATAACATGCGCACCGTGAGTAGATTGTCTTTGAAATGGTGTTCTCTCTTGCTGACCTGCATCACGCAATCGTTTGACCATCCGAAATACGAATCGTTGCACTCGAGCTGAAAATTAAGTCAGATCCACGCTGCGCACGGTCCCGTTGCAAGGCTCAGTGACAGCCCGTTCTGTAGTGCCAGTTGAGGCGAGCTTGCACTTGGAATTAAATTGATGCAGGCTCTTATCGCAGCACTGCTGCTTATCTTACTGACCGCATCAGCGGGATACCTGTTCTTCCTGCGGCAGCAGAAACAATTTACGGGCAATCTCGGCCCGCGTGAAACGTCGCCAACCAAAGGGTCCCCAGGAGACAATATTGTCCTCACAGGATTCTTCACTCCAGTGGGAAAGCTTGCTGGGTCAGTCAGCCCTTTTACCAACAAAATTGAGACATATTTGCGTTTTGCTGGTCTTCCTCACAAGACTGAGAATGGCGGATTTGCGGGCTCGCCAAAAGGGAGAGTATGTAACTCATTTCTTTTGTTGCATCTGCTGCACCTGAACAGCAGGAAGTCTGCCTATGGCAACCTTGTTTAACAGCAAGCCATTGCAATTACTGACCAGCTGGGCATGGAAATGCAGCTGCCATGGATGCAGCATGGCCAAGATATTGTGGCAGACTCACGCTTCATTGTCAAGTACCTCCAGAACACATATGGCTCGCAACTCAAGATCCAAGAACCACAGGATGCAGCAAGCCAAGCAATCTCCACATTGATCCAGCGCATGTGCGAGGAGCACATGTACTTCACCGGTCAATACCATAGGATGGTAAACCCCAAGGTAATGACACCTCTTCAACATTTGTGTCAGTGGTGTTGATGCAATTGACTATGCGACTGGCATGATTGCCTCCATCCTGAAAGCAGCAGTGAGTTGTCATTGATCAGCTAAAGCAATGCAGTGCACAATCTACTTGTCCTCCCAACCACATGAACAACCTTGCTGTCAACCAGCAGTAATCCCACTGCAGGCCTCAGGATGGTTTCAGAATGCGTTGTTCAAGGATGCACCTGGGTGGCAGTCTGTGCTGATCATGTATGCCTTCCGTGCTGGCAGGAGCAAGCAACTCCGCTACCAGGTTTGTTTCCTGGCTGATCTGCCACCCTGCAAGGCAAGGCTTACTGTCACTCCATGCAGCTGAGTCGCTTTGTCGATGTTTTGTCAGGTTATGCTGTTGTCAAAGCATGCAACCATGTGTGCTGCTACAAGCCAGTGAGCAGGAGTGTGTTTGTTGCACAGGGCGTGTTGACAAATTCGGAAGCAGACATCAATCAGCTGATAGATGATGACCTGGCAGCCCTTTCCAGCATCCTTGATGACAAGCCCTACTTCTTGGGTTCAAGCCCATCAGCAGCAGGTGCGTCCGCTTTTGGAACTTTGGAAAACTATTTGTATGATGGGAATGATGCTACCCCAATCCCATCAATGGTGCGCAAGTACAGCAACTTGGTGCGGTTTGTGGACTCAGTCAGGGCTGACTACTACTCAGACAAGCTACAGAAAGCTGGCAAAAGCCAGTAACGTCAGCGTGAATGAACAGCCCAAGCACAGATGGTGTATGCGTTGCTCACTTCCACTTCATGATGTCAACACGCAGCAACAAAACAAGCTCATGGTTGGGTCATCAGACATGCTGAGCATCTATACTGTTGCCCAGCAGTTTCATCATGAAGTCAGTGATAAAAAAGACCAACAGGTCTCTAGGCCTAGTCAGAGGATTCAAGCGGTACAGTGACATGAGGTCGCTCACAGCAAGCATGAAGAGTCTTACTGATGATATGTGTAAGCACGCTGGCTGGTGCAATTTTATCTCACATCTATCTTGCTTCTGTAAGCATGTTACACCTGTGTAAGCATGCTGGGACCGTCAGCAGCAGACGCTACTGTTCTTTCTCAGCAGCTTATAAAGTCAGCAGATCTACGCACCACAATTGTAAACCTAGCCTCCAAGACGCATTTCAGTGCATCGCGCAGCCTAACACAATCTTGCATGACTTACTGTATCTGACACAGTATTTCTATGATCCAGGCATTTTGTCAGGCTCTGCAAACCAGTGCATCCTTGGGAACGTGTAAACATATATCTGAGATCTGAACTCATGCGGAGCAGTTCTCCGTGTTTAGCGTGCTCCGTGGGACCAACAGCTCTGAGTCAGGATCATGACTCAAAAGCTCTGTACGTGAACTACGTACCAACTTTGACCCTTGCTGAGCCGGCTGATTCTGCGGGACTTCGATACCAGAGAGAACAGATTATCTCTCACCCGAGATCGTCGAGAGATACTCTTCTGAAGGCCGGTAGGGCTGACAACTAGTGATTAGCAAGTCGATCTGAGATCGGCATGTGTCCTCGTCACTCCGCCTGACCAGCTTCGTCGGGCTGCTTTTGACAAGCTGAGAACGTTGCGAGATCATACTGTGCTCCGTGTTGTTGCGCGGGCTGTCAAATTTATCACTGCAGATGGGCTTGCTGCTGGTTACGACTGGATTGCTTGCGCTCGGCACAGCAGCGCTAGTCGGCATATTTTACACTGTTCCCGAGTTCGAAGGTAGGGAAAATGTACGTTACTCAAACTGATTCATGAGCCAACGTAAGCGGAAGCGACTTGTCGTTTGACACAAACCAACACCAGCACCGTTCGTGTGCAGACTTCCGCGCCCCATTTTTCTGGGGTGATCCCGAACAGCGCGATTTTCAACCTATTGCAGAAGGACTATTCAAAATTGACCTGCCGTGGCATTTGACGCCTTTTCATGAAGAGAACCTAGATCTATTCCTTCTGAAAAGTAAGGGTGGGTGGTGCCTTAGGTAAATGCTTCCTATCTTCTGGGTCAGTTTGAGCAAACATGCTTGGCCACACGAAGCTCTGCTGTACACTCATGCGCATATGACGTCTGCAGTGATGCTGGTGGGTACGATACATGGATACACAAGCATGCCACAGCACTGGTTGAAGCAGTCAAGAGAACCATTGGCAACGACCCCTTGACCTATGTCCTATGTGAGCTCTTTCTGTCAACCTCTCTGGCTTCTGTTGCCATGTACTGGGACAGCAAAAGCTGCCGAGCAGAGATGTGAGACTGCTGATTCTGCATGTGCTCGCCCCAAGTCCACAAAGATGTCAATGTACTGTATCATAAGTACAAGCAGATGAATTCCCCTAACCATCACTGAAATTTTCAGCACATTATGCGCAGTGACACATGGGCACATAGACCATGTGGGAGCATTGAGCCTGCTGCTTGAGCTATACCCAAATATGAAAGTGGTCATTCATGAAGCGGAAGGGGCCTACATGGAAGGCCACAAGCTGTATTTCAGTGTGGAGGGACGCAGCCTGCAGCTCAAGGCGCTTCACTTTCTTGAAGCAGTGCCACAAAAGCAGTTTCAGGTGATTAGCATGATTAGTTTATGTCCTTAACTTTGCGTGCCTGGATGCTGGATTGATAGGTGGTGAGCAGTTGTTGGTGTGACAGAGACCAGTCATGCCTGCACTTCGCAATTGTGCAATGCACGCAGACATGTGCAGACATGTGCAATGACATGTGCAATGACATGCTGTCTGGCACATTCTGTTCTGCACAGCCTTGTCATGCTTCAGTGTGCTATAGAGTCCATGCACAAGCCATATATATCAAGGCCTGTCAAACCAGACAGCACAGTCCGTGTCGTGCATGAATGAGTCAAAACACAACATCCTGTAATGCCCAAATTGCAGAGCATCCATGACACTGTAGTCAGAGCACTTTGAGAGCTGACAACGTTGCTGCAGATGACAAAAGACCGAATGATCCTGTTGGAAGGACAAGAAGGTTCGCTGAAGACCATTGGCATCCCAGAAATGACTTGGAGCTTCACTCCTGGCCATTCACCTGGCCATGTCGTCTACAAGCACCACTCTGGCATACTGCTGGGCGGAGACTTTGCAGATGTGCTGAAAGTTGATGGGAAGCATGCTCTCAAGGTCATGTGCCCTGTGACATGTGACCTGGACACAGCAAAGAAGTCCATCTGCAAGATTGCACAAGACCTTGACTACAGCAGAATCCAACCCTACCATGACTCATGGAAGACAGGTTACACAAAGGCAGAGCTCTTGCCACTGGCCAAAAGCTATGCAGGCTGTGCTTCATGACTCCAGACCAATTGAATAAGCTCAACATGCAGGGGACATAAAAGCTGGTCATGCACACAAGGTTTTGTCTTCGGTGAGTCGTCTCGTAGTCATTGAGATGCTTTTTCTGCGCCTGTTGCTTTAGCACACCAGTACCTTCAGAAAAAGCTCAAACAGTGCAAGGGCTATAACACCTGGGACTCACCGCGGCAAAGTTGTGAGCTAATGCTTGATGTTTGACTGCCAGCTAGGGACTTGCAATGCATTTAGGACAGTTGCTGAAACTTGATGCTTTGCAGAGCTGTAAAGATCAGTATTTGTATGCTGTGAAGATATCAGCATACCTGTTACAGGGTGACGCTTATACAAGTAATTGGCTTAGTGCTATTAGGCACACAACAAAGCTCGCACGTAGAATGATACACAATGGGCTCGGTTGCAGAGCTATATCCTGACAAGACACACGTGCTGTGAGCGGGCCGCGTCACGCCGTAATACACTGTAATACATTGCCACACTGCTACATTTCCCCCCCACTTAAGTGTGAACGTCCTCGTTCATCACCAAGCACTTAGGGCAGGGACACACTGAGCAGTGAGCACAAAGCCAACTTGTCATTGAAGGGATATAACGCTAATTGAGTTTACAACTCACACTGAGGACACACCTCAACATAACACTGTGACACAGAGCCACACACAATCAGATAGAACGATGCTGCATCACATGCTGCACCGACCAGACTGCTGATTAACACAACTGCACAGCATTTTGCACACTGCAAAATGAGGTTACAGCACCACATAGTCACACGCCTAGCATATCTATCATTGCAATTATTATAATTGCTAACATGATGTCGCTTTATACAAGAAGAGGAGAAACACCTCTGTCTGCAGGGCAACAGAGAGAGATGTCATACAGCACATACATACCAAAGCAGTTGCCTATGACAAGCTTGTTTTGATGATAGGAAAGCTGTCATCTTGCATGGCAAATCGTGAACAGAAGCACTGTCACTCGTCAACAGAGCAGTAAAGTCATTGAAATTGTAGCAACAGGGTCATGCAAGAAAGGCTTCCACAACTGTAGCTACAAGGACCTACACAAATGACCAAAAAGAAAAAAAGTCACTGCATTGAACAGACAACAGACATGTCAACTGTTGCAAGACCCCTGCAAGACGCAAACGGACACTCTCAAACATGTTTCAAGAAGCTCCCCTTTTGCAAATTCACTGGAGTGAAACATGTACACGATATTGGCCAGCTGCCAGGCACACAGCACCATGATTGATCTGCTGGCACCATGTGCATGCGCAAGCCAGCCCAGAAGCATACTGTACGCATTTGCATGATTGTTTTGCAGCAGATTTCAAATGGCTACAGCACTGGTATCAGCTGCCAAAGCAAAATGGTGATGCCTTTTTAATACTCTGCAGACTTGGGAACTGGCTCCAGCAGGTGTGTCAGTGACCAGGTCACATACCCATCAGGTGGCAGAATGCTGCAGAGCCATCTTGGCCTTCTGTGCTTCATCCAGAAGCTCAGGACTCAGCGACTCAGCGCCTTCAGCTTTGCTGACCAGCTTGTATGCATTTGCATCGTAGTGCAGGCAAAACATGCGCAGCTGCTGTGCAGCGTGGTGGTCAGCAACCTCCAGCAGGTTGCAGCAGTTCTCCACTGACACTTTGTGCCTCAGCACTACCTCTGCCTCACACATTAGGTATGGCACATCATACACAGACGCCATGAAGAGGAGCTCCAGAGGCTGAGGCCACATCAGACTGATTGCCGGGCCATGTGACTTGCCATCTGTAGAAGAATTCAAAGAACATGAGGGCTGTGCCGAGAGAGGCTTGGATGCTGCACTGCTCACAGCTCAGCAGGTTGTCCAGAACCAAGGTGTCTGTGCCAGACTCCCATAGGGGTCCCCACCTTTTAGCCAGCACTTCACACCCCTTTGTCACCACCAGCTTGTGAAGGTGGATTGCCTTGCCATCAAGGGAAACCACAGCATCTGGGTAAGCATCTGGGTTGTTGAAGCTGCCGGCAAGGTACTGGCAGGCTGTGAGGTTGGGCGAGACATGAGGCTTGTGGTGCTGCCTGACAAGAGGTGCTCGGTGCAGGAGGTCCGTCACCTGCAGCTTATCGGTCATCCACTGCCTTACTGCAGGCTTGCCTTTCAGCAGGTTCATCAAGACTTCAGGAACCTGGATGGCTGCAGGACACAGCTGCAGTAAATTGCATGGTTGATTACCCTTGTGCATGCAACAGCAGGTGGCCCAAGTTTGCTTACAAATGTATCAGCAGCAGCCTGCTGGGCAGCTGGGACTCAGAGGTCAAGGCAAGCTAGGGCTTGCAAGGCTGTCATGCACAAAGTCTGCACTGTGCAGCCATACAACATATTGACCAGTAAGCGATATACTTCTGCTCTGAAATTATACCTACAAAGCGTTTTTGCTGCACTGTTCTGACAGTAGTCATGGAGTGACATTGACGCTGATGCAAAGCAGGATTTCAGTTCACCTTAGCCATGTGAGGGCTACTGACTGTGTCAGTATACTGGCAAACAAGCAAGGCCAGGCAGAAAGGCTTACCATGCTCCAAGTCTTCCTCGATCTCAAAGACCAAATCGCACGGTGCCACAAACCTCTGAGGGTTCTGCACCATCACCCAGGGCGCCTCTGCCAGCTTCTATGTCAGCTTTGCCAGCTCTCTATGCTGACCATTGGTCAGGCAGTGACTCACCACTTCAATGATGAATGAGTACGCCTTCTGCACATCCTCTTGAATGAGCTTGTGCAAGGGGGCTGGGTTCTGCCCAGTCTGCAGTTCCCCATTCCTGACTTTGGCTGTGTGCAGCAGGTGAGCTACCACATGCACAGCCTGGGGGCCGGCTGGCAGCCCCAGCTTGGCTCGCAGCTCTGTGGTGTCGCCCAGCGCGGCTTCTGTCACAGCTACAGCACTTGCTACCAGGCGATGGTGTGAGTAGTCCTCACTGTCTTCAAGTGAGACTAGCACTGGGCCTGGGCTGCTCTCGTATGGAGATACCACAGCAGCCTTCACAAAGATGGGCTTTGTGGAGATGAGGTGACTGGCCTCTTCCCAGGCAGCTGCTGCTGTCCTTGCATGGTACAGACCCACATTGCGCTGCAGCATCTCCAGCAGCATCCTGGAGTGCTTGCTCATGTCGGCGCTTCTGTCCTTGTCCTCGTACAGGCGCACAAACTGGTCTGCGCATGCCAGGAAGCACCTGTGGTCTGGCAAGTCATCATGGGCCAGCCCATGGGAGCGCAGAGTGGCCAGACGATTGCCCTGAGCGTACTGAGCTGGCAAGAGGTCATAACCAGCATAGCCCTTGCCCTTGGCAAACAGGGCTTGCATAAGCTGGCTGCTGCTGTCTACCAGAGTGCTGACCCGGTGCAGCTTGCCATTGACAAACACCTGCAGCGGCTGCTTGAGTTGAACCCCTGTGTAACCAGCTAGGCTGTCCAGGGCTGCCAGAAGCAATGGCTCCAAGTCTGTGCTGGCTGAGCTGTAGATCTCTGGCAGGAGATCAGTGTTGAGGAAGGTGACCAAGGCATTGGAAGCCTGCGTTGCGCAGGATGGCCTTCTGTGTAGGGCTGGCTGAGTGATACTTGACAATGGTCCAGGGCAGAAGCTCATGCACGGCCCCCACTTGTTGCTCCAATTGCTGACTAGGCAGCAGCCTGATGTCTGTGCTGCAGCAGCAGCCGCAATGGATGGTCACTTGTCAGTCTTTGACATGTAATGACATGGTCAGGCCTGATTGCAGTTCATTTGCACAAATGCATTGTGCACACCAGTTGTAATCTCATCTGTCAATACCAGTCATCAGCAGCGCTGGCATTTCAGTTTAGCAGCTCTTGCAGCTGCATGTGGCAGGGTATCAGAGCAAATTCTTGTGCGGTAGCCACAACATGCCCTCGCAAAAGTCACTTGAAGCACGGACCTGATAGAATCTCCACACAAGCACCAGTTGTCATGCCACAGCCATTCTTACCTCTTGTTCAAGGCAACAGGAGTGCCCCGGATATCCTCAAAGACTGTGCACTGCCTCAACACACTCCTGGCAGACTGGTCCCCTTCTGCGATGTCCAGCTTGGCCAAAATGTCGCAAAGATGTTGCAAAGGTGTTGGCACCTAGGTGCTGCAGAGATACCAGCTGCTGTATAGGCATGCGCTTGTGGGCCACATCTGCCAAGGCAAGCGTGATTGGCTCCACGCTTGCTGGAATGCAGCTGACTATGTGGCTCTGAGATGCAATCACAGCCAACTGCAGTCAGCACCTTTGCTGCAGTATTGCTAACTGCCTCAGCAGGTTGCTCAGATCCACTGCCCAAGGACAGTGAGCTCAGATGGGTAGCTGTAAGCACACGTTGTGGCCTCAGCGTCTGAAAGTTGCCTCCAACAAGAGGCACAAGGTGGAAGGCAGTGAGGGCTGGAGGCACTTGTTGCCATTGGTGACTTGCAACCATTGTCCAGAACTGATCCAGCCAAGCCTGGTTGGGCAATGCACCATCAATATCCTTCCAGCTGGATGGGAGGCTGTTGGCTAGATCGTCCACTGTGGGGATATGGACATTCATCAACCCGCTTTCCAGCAAGAAAGGTGCACCTGCACCCTGACGACACCTGCAGAGACAGTCAGGGTCTGGATAACTATGACCTCTCTATGATGTGTACACCTGTGCAGGAAAGTTTGCTGGGAGCGGGTGGGCAGTCAAATAGCAGTGCTGCATCAAGCACAGCCTGGTTGGTACACTTGTGTCTTGGCCCAACGACAGGGCCCCTTGCTCAAGGAACTGTTCCAGCAGCATCATACAGCACATGTCAGTGTCAGTTCAAGCATAGCCAAGGTCAGTAATAGCCAAGCTGAGCGGGTTGCTTACCTGGCAAGCTGGCGCCAGGCAGGGGAGTCTTGCACCTGCTCATGAGCACTCGCGGGCATCAGATCATACAGCTCTTTGGATCTGGGGTTGCGCCACATAGAAGAACTGCTTCTCCTTGGGCTGATTGCCACTGGGAGGAGGTCCATACCGCAGCTGCTGCACTGACCCATCACACAAGAGGACCAAGTGCAGCTTATCAAGGTCTTCATAATTGCGGTCGCTGATGACATATTGCAGCACTTCAGGAACACCACATGGAGCCACCACATTGCCCGCCTGCCGCAGGGCTTTTCTGAGGACTGCTGGTGAGAAAGTGGTCAGTCTCTTACCATTGGCTGTTGCAGCCCGACGCAGTGCCTGCACCCAACCTGACAAGTGAATTGATGTGGAATGACAAAGCAGTTGAGCAAATTGTACTCTGGTGAAGCCACAGCATAAGCAGTTGAGACTGCAAGGCAGCATGTCAGAGCACTGTCAAGATCAAACAAGAAAGCTACTTCTAGTTTCTCTTGGAAACAGAGCAGATGATGCGAGCATGGTTCAGGCATATGGCCCTGACCAAACCGCATGAGCTGTGCATTCAGTGTGCATCTTGGCAAAACATGCTGAGAGAACAGTATAGTTACATTTAAGGTTGGCTGTGCAACAGGGTGCACAACTGCTCCATTGCAGACAAGTGAAGCAGCACCGGGACCAAACGCTTATGCATTACGTAAGCCATTGGTGAAAGCAGTTGCAGCACATGATGCCAAACTTGCACAGCCCAAATGCGCACAAGAAACTGGCTCTCATCTTTTCATGACACACAAGACATGCTGGTTGATCACCTGCAAGATTTGCCCAGAAATATCTACCACATGCAGGCGCCCACATTCATCAGAGGCTTGCTTGGTCTGTCCGCAGCAGACAGGAAGCGTGCATCAGTTACGGTCACCCAGTGTCCCGACTTGGACCCATCTGGCTGGTCAGGTGCTGGGGACCACACCACTCTGCCGTTGTTGTTCAGTAGACAGGAGATCGTGGCAGCAACGACTGGATGCATTTCCTTAGGGTGGAGCGCACTGCTTAGCGGCGGCCACAACCTATACCGTAGCTGCAATATATGAGCGAGATGCTGACAGCTTGTGATGCGCAAGACATCTCTGCACTGAGTTATGATGGGCATTCAACAGCTGAGCACAGAGTGACACCCATATGACAACCCTGTGATCATGCAGAGTTCGGGTTTGTAGAGAAGAAAACCAGCTGACCTGACCATGGTGTCTCAGTAATGACAGGCATGTCCTGAACATGTATTGTCACACACTGCGACAGTACCTGTAGACTTCTTCTGGTGACTTGACAGCCAGGCTGTGGCACATTCCGCAGATGGACTGTACAAGGGATGCCCAAGCAGGGGCCACTCTCTCCACAAGAACCTTGTCCTTCTCAGCTCCCTGTACCCACACAATCCAAGACTGCTTGCCAATGATATGTGTACATTGACCAACAGCAGAGGACAGCTTGTGAACGACCAACAAACACTAGCTTTGGGGACGCCAAAGTCAACAGCCACAACAGGCTTGCACAACAGCATGAGCTGTCACTCCCTGGGTAATCAACAAAAAAATAGCTTCGGGGAAGCTACAGTCAGCAGCCACAACAGGTTTGCCCGCAACAACATGAGCTGCTGTGACCGAATGCAAACTTTTCTGAGGTGTGTCAATATGGTTAATGCAGACACAGGTACAGCACACAACACACACAATCAGCATCAGCGCATAGAGGTACTGACCTTGCCTCTGTCACCTTCACCAGACCAGAGCTTGCGCCTGTCAGACTGCACCCAGAAGGCTCCATTCACATGCACAGGCAATGCAGTCACCCCAAAGGGCAATGGCATTGTGGCATATACTCTTCCAGCAGAGCCAGGCAGACTGTACTCCCCAGCAGAAGCAGACGCTGGCCCAGTATATAGTGCAGCAGCAACTCCATCGGTGCCGCCTGAAGAGGCTGTGTTGGTGGTCACTGCCCATACCTTCTTGGTGAAGGCTGTGCCGGTCCCATGCTGGATCCTGACTGTCACAAGCTGGCTGAGGATCTGGTTTGTGATGGCTGATCCTGGCATGTCCTCACAAGTTGCTGTGCACTTATGCAGTAACACAGCTTGGCTGTCAGCTGCTTCCTTGACCAAGGCTGAAATGGTCTTGACGCTCCTCGTGAAGAGCAGCATGTCAGGTGCTATGTGGATAAACTTTTTGAGCACTGAGTTCACGAATTGAGCTGGGTCAATGGCTTCTGAGCTGATCTTGCTGGTCTGTGCTGCCTCTGCTGTGTGCAAAGCCAATCTGAAGAGCGTACCAGGTTAGTGAAACCCTGATGCCAGCGTTGGGAGCGCTGAGCATGCTGAGGTGACAGAAAGAAAGGACACCATCTGGTTTGGGGCTTCTGCCATTAGCCTTGTCCTGTTGACCAAACTACCACGCATGGAAGGTGCCTGACCAGGCAGAATGCGTGCATGAGGGTCCAGATACATTATGTTATCACCGCTGAGCAACTGAATGGTATCTAACAATGGGTACGCGGTCATGGCTCCTTTGCCAAACTTGCCCACAGTGTGGCTATCGCTGGCTTTGGAGCTGTCACCTATCTTCTTAGTGTAGCCAGTAAAGTCCGGCTCGCTGAAGACTGCATCATTGCCAAACACCAGTGCAGCCAGTTGCATGCTTTGCATGCTGTCTGCTAGCAGGCCGTCTGTGGGATAGCGAGACTTGTCCAGGACAACTGTGAAGTGAGTTGCCCTTGATTTGCAAGCATCTCCTTCAAGCACACACCTCCACCACCATACCTACATTGTCAGTACAGATGCAGAAGCTCAGTCAACAACGTGTTGACTATGTAGTGGTTATGCACTTGCTGCTAGCTGAATGCATTAGTGCCGACACAAGTGCGATATTCAACATGGCGGCTTACTCATTGATATTGTTCCTGATGCACGTTGTGATAGGCTCCAACTGTATGTAGCTATGATCCCAGCCAATGTGCTGGAATGGTGCTGAGCATGGCATGCTGCCATCTTGCTCTGCTGTACACAGGCGCTTTGCTGATGGACCCACATCCTCTTGTGTCAGATCAAGAACCTGCTCAGCCTCTTGCTGCAGCACCAAACATACCATAGCATGCCACAGCTGCAGGCCCTCAAAAACTCGAGAGGAAGTCCCTGTTGCAGACTACATCACACACCTTAAATGGCCTTGGTCTGGACCTCTTCGGTGATTTTTGAACATCCGACTCAGCTGACATGTTCCGACGTCAGAAAGACAGCAACGCGTAGACAATGCCAGTCGACCTGTAAAAGGCTCGAAAATGCAGAAGCTACTTGCCAGGGCGGGTCCAGGGGAGTCTTTGCGAGAAAGAAACCGGAATGCCAGGCTGAAATATGTAGGTATATGCTAGCACCACGCACCGAAAGCCGGAGCGTCACGTTGTCGATGACCACAGGTGCGTGGAGCTGCAATTGTGCGCCTGTGTCACACGGCAAGAACACCTGCCAAATACAGCACAGGCGTCTGCAGTCCTAGCTCTGGTGGAGGTTTCGACCGAGATCACACCAGAGAGTTATGCACGCCAGGACCGGATGAGGACTGCACGTTGAAACAGTTTGCGTCAACCCTGTCACAACATGAGGCAGAATCTGGCGCTTACCTCGTACCGCAGCACGATACTCGAAGCACCGTGCGCAGCATGCTGCGGCTCCTGGTTTCGGTGCACACAGTTGATTTTTTTATATTTTGCCCCTTCCCTGCACCTTTTCTTGGTTTCTCCTGCAACACCCCAGTCATTTACCAGAACGTCAGCTGGGGCTGCTCAGCCTGCTGCAAGCACAGTCGGTGAAAGCATGGCGATACTGGAGCTGAGAGGCTACCTTTGCCTAGTTGTGCATCATCATCACCGTATACATAGATGCATCAGATCCTGTGACCAAACAGCAAATGAAGGCTATCAGAGCTGACCGGTAAGAGCTCCTGATGCATGTGTCGCAAGATTCTTCTCACAGTATATCCTCACATAATTTTGGCAGTGTCCTACAACTGCCTGCTGCTGTTTGGCACAACAGCATTAAATCAATGTTTGTAAAGCATTGGCTGCTGTTTGGCACAGCAGCTGCTTCATTTGCCACTGCTTGTCCTGCTGTCTGTGATTCCCGGCCTGCTCGGCTTGAATATGCTCCCATAAAGACTTGCTCCAAGCATACATAGAACCCTTCGAAGAACCTGTAGCATAACCACCTGCGAGTCATCCTTCGTAACCCATCACACATACTCTATTCTTACGTTTGATTGCATGCCGGGCTTTGTGTGCACCAACGGGAGGCAGCACATGTAGGTGCAACAACCGCTCAGCTTGTTTGCAGGGCCAAAGAATAGCTTATTGGCCATGCTGGGTCGCTGGGTAGCAGAGAGGCGCATCAATCTGTGAGCACTAAGTGCAGACCAGTGGCCTCTGGGTTCCCTTTCCTAGCACCCAGGCAGATGCTTCCGGAATAAGGATCCTCAGGAATTTGTGCTGTTCGTGATGCCTTATTCAAGGTGCTTGTCACAAGCGTGGCTGTCACAGTGTGGCTGTCAAACAAGGAATCCCACTGCTTCGGCAACTATTTTGCTTAGTATTTTATGTCAACTAACTTCCCCACCAGGACGTGAATCTTCTGTGGCCAGCACAGATTTGTGCACATGCAACTGGCAAATCGCCTGCGATCGACTGAAAACACATCCCACAGCAGCAAGCTCTCAAAAAGTGTTGCCAAATGACACTTCTCAGGTCTTGCACAACATGGTCTGCTGGTATAGGTATTACCACTGACACAACCTCCCATTTCAGCTCTACTTGCGTTGTGCTTGCGCTCGTGGCCGGCCGTCGGGACTATCAGGTTTGACCTACCAGCCGCTACAAGTGGTTTCCAGCAGCTTTCAAGTCAGCGGTTCATACTTGCCGTGACTGTAATATAGCCTCCGAGATGCATTTCAATGCATCGCACAGCCTAACAAAACCTTGCTTGACTGCAGTACCGTACCTGACACATTTCACCGGGCTCTGCAAATCAGTGCATATGCATGAATGATGCATCCTTGTGGACAACCAAGATCCATTTTATCAAGGAAATGACACTGTACAACAACATGGGCAGAGGAGAGGAGGAAGACGATTTTACATCTTCAGCCAACCAACGTGGTTGTACAGATGTGCCGGGGTTGTCAGTAACCTGGTCCACATTATCAGTACTAAGTGTAACTGGCTGTAATTGGCATTAGCAAGAACCGTGGCCATAAAGCTTGGGAGATCGCTCCGAGACCATCGGAAACTGCCTTCAAAGTTATAGAACAGCCGCTCTGCATGTGCAGGTCGGACCGTCAGCAGCCCTCGGCCGCTATTCATAACTGCAAGGCTTCCCGTTCGCAACGCGACGAGGTCATCCCCGAGCACATGATGATGCTTGTCGCCTGACGCGAGCAGAAGATATGGGGTCCGCTAATCTGCCTGTGTTCCAGAAAGCTGACGGCACCGATGACCAGCTCAACCTGCAAATTGACGAGGACGCTGCATTCCACACGACATTGCATTGGCTCTGTGTGGACTGTCACGGTCGTTGCATCCAGACAACGGTAGGAAGGCGTGTTTCGCTAGTGCAGATGAAAACGCGACGGCACCGTCCTTGCGACTTTTGCCGTGCTGACATTGCAGGAAGAGAAAGGCTCGGTCGTAGCAAGACTACGAGTTCCTTTTCGAGACCTGCGAATACTTGACCCGCTGGTGAGAACATATACAATACAGCTCCGAGAGGATACACGCCTGTCACACAAGCTGTTCCTTCGCATAGCAATTTTGTTTTGAAGCCTGCTGATCAGCGACTTCTATGATGTATGCAGCTGCCCACGCCTTACCCGACTGCAGTATACATTAGAGAGCGTGCGCTGGTGGTCAACCTACAGAGTGTGAGGGTGGTCATCACTGCAGACTTTGCCTATGTTATTAGTGTGCCTGGTCCAGGGGGCTCTGACCATGCTGTTGCTCCCACCCCCAGCAGTCAGTTTGTGAAGGAGTTGATGCATCGCGTGTCTCAGTCTGCTGTGAGCTATAAGGGGTGAGCCTGCATGTTGCTGTCCTCAATGCTCACCAGCAAATGATCAACTTTGACTGCCTGTTGGATATATGTCTAACGCACAGTGTGCAACACGCTGACTCTGGCCATCACCCTGCTGGTCAGCAACGCAGACATGCTTGCATCTGCAGGGAAAGTGCCCATACACATGTTGACAACAACTTGCCATTTGAGCTCAAAGTTCTGGAAGCAGCTCTGACTCGTGCAGTCACCATGATGGAGCAGGATGCAGTCAAATTGAATCAGCAGATCTCACCAATCCTGGACAGTTTAGCATACAAGGTATCAGCTGTATAAGCGGTTTACTTTGTAAACTGAGCCGCCCAAAACCTGCCACATGCTTGAAATAAGGCACCAAAGCATTTCTATCTTGGCAATTTTCTGTGATGACAAGTGCTGTCAAGCACAATAGCAGGGCAGCACACATGATGTGATTGCAACGCAGGTTGCAAAGGGACACTTGAACACACTGCGTGATGGCAAGGCATCCTTGAACAAGCAGCTAGCTCTTGTGGGCAGCATCAAGCAGGTACATGCAGCTGCATCACGTGCCAAAATGCGCATAATCATGACTTTCGCATTTTTGTTTTGCAGCTGTTGATCATTGATGTGGACAAACACATCAACCATCGCCGTTAGCCTTTCATGCTCAGGTGTCAATCTGAGCACCTGCTCTCAATTTTTGCAGTCTGGATTAAAGAGTTAACTGATCTGTTTTGTGTCAAGATTGTTGCTTGAAAGTGCATGTTTACCTTGTAGCGCTTCCCATGGCCAACTGCAATGCATGTGTTGGCAGATGTTACACATAAGCGTCAATGTTTTTTGTGATGGTAATAACCTTTTCACCATGTCTTGACTCGAGTTGGTAGTGTCAATACATGGTTCATGGCGGATGCAGGAATTGGAGAACATCTTGGACGACGACCAAGACATGGAGGACATGTACCTGGGGCGCCGCAGGGGTGAGGATGCCATGGTCGCCCTTGAGCACATGGCTTACATTGCCGAGACCTACTCTGAAGGAACCCAGACCGATGATGAAGAGGGCAGCGGCAATGGGGATGGTGTCTCTTCGCCAGCTGGCCCTGCTGCTCATTCTTTGAATTTTTCCGGGGTGAGCTCCAGGATTGGTCCCTTCCTATTGGCAAAGCGCTTTGCCTGGAAAACTCTTTCTGAAAACCTAATGAAAATGACAACGCATGATGTTGTACGACTTCATGTGTATGATGACTGGGTGTTCCAGTATCAAAAGTGCTTTGCAGTCGTTGCTCACACAGCAAGCACAGGCAATGTCACACTGAGCTGCAAGAAGCATGCGCAAGAGCATGACACCACCAACAGCCTCCAGACCTGAAGCTATGTGAGTGCCTGCCACAGGGCCATGAACAGCAGACAGATGGCAGTCAGACAGCCTACCAACAGCCGCAGCATTTGCACACTCAGATACAGCCGCAGCTGAGTGGTCCACAACAAACAGGACCACCGCCTTTACAAAGGCCTTCTCAGGCAGACTCCGCACAACTAGCCACTGCTCCTCTGGACATGAGTAATGACATGCGACTGGCACCTACTGTGCTGTATGAGAAGGCATCACGAGCCATCCGGCAACGGCATCCATCAGAATCTACAGACCCTTTGCAGTGAGTCGGATTCCACAATTGTTATACTGACCGTTGTACCAGCAGCTTGTCATATTTTGTCATACATTGTTGATGAAGCTGCTTTGCAAGCGGCAGGCTGCCACACACAGTACATGCTTCGCCAGGCAATGATTCAGATTTGTTGGCAGCAGTATGTCTGATGGACAATGCTCACATTGCTGTTATGCATGCTGATGCAGTGATACAATGGTTCAAATAACACTGATGTTGACCACACAGTGGCATGAGATTCAGCCCTGAGATGAGCCAATTGTAAGTCATTAGCTGGTCTTCAGAAGCATCAATTTGCTTGTTCAGGCTCAAGCGTCTTTACTGGACTCATATAAAGATGAGGTCACACAGGTTTCATCAAGCCGATCTGACGCATTGCATTGCTGACAGGTACCGATCTGATTTCCATCAAGCGCCAGCATTGCTAGGCAAGCTGAAGCGCATGGGTGGCTGTGGCGCGCGCAAGCGATCATCTGCGTATGTGGATCCCCGGGACATTGAGGGCTGTGAGGCTCTGTTGGAAGCCCACTTCACTCAGGTGTGTCCCCCTTGTCCACACCCTCATGGCCACAATCTTTCTTTGGATTGACCAGTTGAAGGCTAATGCCTTTATGGGAAGGACACACTGCTCGGCAACCTACTGTTTTCTGGCAAAGGCTAATGCCCTTGTGGGAGGGACACACTGCGCAGCAACCTGCTTTGCTGGCAAGCGGCATCCTTGGCATACTGTCTGGCTATGTGCTGGTTCATCAACCTGCCAGACATGGTCTTTACAACTACTGCTGTTGCGCACAATGTTTGCATCAGCTGCTGTGGGAGCAATCAATGTGCATTGGAAGATAAGAATGGTGTGAAGAAACAGACTGCAAACTCATAACAACATCTTGTTCCCTAGGAGTATGTAGCCTGTTTGTTTACATCATTCTCATCCTCCAATGTAGATTGATTCCTCCCATACCAGCTGAAGTCTGCATGGTGTCAGCTAGTTCCTGCACAGCAGGCTGATGCTGTTGGTGTTCATGAGTGCAGGCCGACTACACACTGAGGCGCCTACAGCAGCTGAAAGAAAGGATCCAGGGTACTGAGTCCCTGGTGGCCATTGAGCTGGATAGCCGCAGGAATGAACTCGTGGCCCTCAATCTTGTAAGTCAATGGCTGGCAAAGTGCACTGTCTGCAAATGGCCAACAGCCTTGCTGGAAAATGCTCATTCCAGCAGCTCATGTCTAGCCTTCTCTGGCAGGAGTTTGAATTTTGTCAGCAGATGTGCTGACCAGTCTGTTTGACTATCCTTGTCATGCATTTGGGATGTCAAGCACGTGCATCTTGCCCATGACTGACATGAAATGAACTCTGCATCGCAGGTTGTGGTGATCATCACTGTCATGTTTGCTTTTGTGGCCATGGTGGCGGGCATCTTTGGCCAGAATCTGCATTTCAGCTCCACCACAACAGGAATAGTAAGTCAGTGCTTTGCACATTCCTTGCTGTCATGCACAACTGGCTGGGTGCTTTTTCATGCATAATGGTGTCAGTGCAACAATGCTTTGTCGTCTCCACTTTGCCTTGATGTGTCACACATTGTACATGTCATATGTTGTAGTGTCCAGATCTCAGCTCTGTATAGCAACATTGCCATTGTTTTGACATGTCGAATGATGTGGATCTGACAGTAATAATAATAATAATAATAATTAAAACGCTTTCCAGCTCATGATGAGCTAGGTACGTGCAGGACAAGTCTTGTCTCTCCAGAGCAGCCTGTCTTGTGC